>VOFH01000648.1_pt1 | contig 37488 bp, 70 predicted proteins | sample 5384091 | NCBI WGS metagenome assembly VOFH01 (sample SAMN12384727, study PRJNA508395) | human gut metagenome | isolation source: healthy gut G | host: Homo sapiens
TAGCTGCTCTGATAGTTTTCATCCGTTCCTTCAGATTCCTGCTGTACAATCTTAAAGGGGGAGTTTACTGCTTTTCGTAATCCTCCTCAGAGAGATAGCCTACTTCCTTCATACTGTCTAAAACATCATTCCGCTTTTCTTTGGAAGCGTCCGGATGAGCTACCGGATCATAGGCAGAAGGGCTGTTGCTGATACCGATGAGGATCGCCGCTTCTTCCGGAGCCAGATCGCTTGCGTGTTTTCCGAAGTAATACAGACTGGCAGCTTCCACACCGTAACACTGGTGGCTTATAAGCCAGAATGGAAAAAAAGAACAGGGATAAAGTATAAAAATAAGGACTTTTTCCGCCAAAAAGTGGGAAAAAAGTCCTTATTTTGGAAATAAACGTCAGATTTTGCGCATCAGAAACCGGAGGGTGTGGGAGGGGATTCCCATGCCCTTTTCCTGCATCTCGGTAAAGGCAGACAGAATACGGCCGATCTCTTCGTCGTCAGAGGAATCAGGTGGTTATCCAGGGTGATGGTCAGCACAGTCAGCACGATTTGGGCTGTCTCTTCCGGGAAGCTGCACTGGATGCTGCCCTCCCCACCCCCTGGCGGATGATGTCGGCCAGGATGGGTTTCAGTTTGGTGATGATAATGCGGGAGAATTTCTGGTGTATGAAGGCGCTTTCCTGCTGTTCGTTAAAGGTGCGTATTTCTCCCCGGCGTCTTAATTCCATGGAGGAGTCCAGACAGGCATGGTATATGATTTCCAGTTTTTAAAGGCATCCAGGTGGGAGGACGCGGCCAGCTCCCTGCCTTCGTCCAGGACCCGGGGTAGTTTCTTTCAATCACTGCGTCTATGATATCGTTCTTGGAAGAAAAATAGTAATAGATACTTCCTTTCCCGATACCGGCTTTTGGGCAATATCACTGACGGAAATGGCCTGGACATTGGCAGAACCCATAAGTTCCTGCATGGCATCCAGTATCATGTCCTTTTTTTATTATGGTTTTGCATAAAAATCCTCGGTTTTTTCTTTAGAATACATCCAAGTATAGCAGAATATAAATGAAAACGCCAGACTTGACTGGCGGTCGAAAACGTGTTATGTTTAGTTTGATTTCTGATTCGACCACTGGTCGAAAAAGCAGGAGACAAGGTTCAGGAGGAAACGTCATGATTTATCTGGCTTCATACGAACCCGGCGGCAGTCTTTATAACCGGGAACAGGAACATATACTGGGCAGGAGCCTGCTGAACTTTGGTCTTATGAAGGAATATGGACGGACCTGGGAGGTAGAGAGCAGGAAGCCGGTTCAAAACCGCGTCTTAAGGGTGCAAGGGCGTGGAATTTAATATCAGCCATACAAAGGGTCTGGTGGTCTGCGCCTGTGGCGGACAGAGCGTTGGGCGTGGATACGGAGCAGATTCGTCCGTTTAAGGCGGGCCTGATGAGGCGCGTGTGTTCCGGGGCAGAGCGCAGTTTTGTGATGGCAGGAAGGTCTGAGGCGGAGCGCCGGGAACGGTTTTTCCGGCTGTGGACCCTTAAGGAGAGCTATGCCAAGGCCATTGGCAGAGGGCTGGCCTTTCCGCTGGGGACATCACATTTTCCCTGGAGGAGGGCGCTGTAAAAGGGAGTATTCCGGGCTGGCGGTTTTACCAGTCCAGGGTTTACCAATCATATATTATATCCGTCTGCGCGGCGGATGAAAAGGAGAGTCAGTATGAGTTATGAAGAAGTATTTGCAAAGGTAAAGGAGATTTTCATGAAGGCCGATGTGAGCAGGGTAGAGGAGCATCTGGCCTTTCAGTTCAATATTACAGGTGAGAGTGAGGGCGCGTTTTATGCAGAGGTGAAGGACGGCATACTGAGGGTGGAGCCGTATGAGTATTATGACAGGGACGCAATGTTTATCTGCTCCGCCGATACACTCATGAAGCTGGCGTCTGGAAAGCTGGACCCGGTCTTTGCATTTACCACAGGAAAACTGAAGGTTGAGGGAAGTCTGGAAAAGGCTCTGATGTTGCAGAAGTTTGTGTAGGCAGGTGCATGCGGCGCCGGAAAGACGGTCAGTCCGCGGTAAAGGAGTGAAGTATATGGGAATCAAAGGATGGATGCTGGGACTGGCGGCAGCAGGAGCAGCGGGAGAATACGGCATAGCGCGGTATTTCTTCCACCGGACCGTGGTCCGGGGAAATGCAAAAGCGGGACAGGACACAGAAGATGGCGGCACGGACTGGGACGCTTATATTCCGGGTATCCGCGCCAGCAGGGAATGGCTGGCAGGACAGCCTCAGGAAGATGTGTACATAACATCCGGGACGGGCTCAGACTCCACGGCACATTCTTTTGCTGTGAAGGTTCCAGGAGGGCAGTGGTGTGCTTTTCACGGCTATACCAGCGAAGGACTCAACGACTACACATCCATTGCGAAATTTTATCTGAACCAGGGCTTTAACCTGATGGTGGTGGATGAGAGGGCTCACGGCAAAAGCGAGGGCACCTATATCGGGTTTGGCTGTCTGACCGCTATGACGCCTTGCAGTGGATGGAGTATGTGGTGGAGCGGCTGGGAGAGGACTGTGAGCTGATGCTTCACGGTATTTCCATGGGAGCCGCCACCGTGCTGATGTCCACGGGCCTGAGCGTCCAGAGCAGGTAAAGGCCGCTGTGTCAGACTGTGCCTTTACCTCTGCCTGGGAAGTGTTCAGCCATGTGTTGAGGAGCATGTACCATATGCCGGCTTTTCCCTGTGATGCAGATTGCGGACCGCATGGCCAGGGAGGGAGGCCGGTTACGGCCTGGATGAATGCAATGCCAGGGAAAGAGGTAATGAAAGCCCGTATTCCCATTCTGTTCATCCATGGGGACAGGGACACCTTTGTGCCCTGTTCCATGGTACATGAGCTGCAGGGGCCTGCCTCGCCCAAGGAGCTGTTAGTCATACCGAGCCAGCCAGCAGAGGCTTACTATAAGGATACGGACCGCTATGAACATGCAATTGAGGAACTGATTGCCCGGGTTTTTGGAAAAAGAGGAGAACAGAGTATGAAGACCAGGAAAGGTTACAAGGTATACCCGCTGACCGCGGCGCAGAAGCTGCACTTTACTGCTTGAAGTACTGTCCGAAGAAGCAGGTGTTAAACATCGGCTCCAGCCTGACCATCCAGGTGGACTTAGACTGGGACGTGCTTAAAAGCTGCATTCAGGGAGGCCATTGCCCGCTGCGATACCATGCGCCTGCGCTTTTACCCATGACAAGGAGGGCAACATCTACCAGTATGTGGTGAAGGAGGAGACAAAGGAAATCGAACACTTTGACTTTACCGGCTGGAAGGAGGAGGACGCGGAGCAAAAGCTCAGGGAGTGGACAGAGGTTCCCTTTGAGCGGTACGATTCCCCCATGCACCATATTGTAATGATTAAAATGCCGGACGGGTACCAGGGGCTTTTATATCTGCGTGGACCACATGACCATGGACGCCCAGGCCCTGATTGTGTTCTTTAAGGATGTGATTGAACTGTATGCCAGCAGGTTTTACGACGAGGTGGAACATCCAAAGGAAATGTCTTCCTATATCAGGCAGCTGGAAAAGGATCTGGCCTACGAGGCCGGGCAGCAGGGCCTGTGAAAAAGACAGGCAGTTTTTCCAGGAACTGATTGCTTCCTCCGGAACCCATTTTTCACGGACATCTACGGTCCTAAAGAAGCTGCTGGAGGGAGAGAAAGGCTGCGTCCGGCAACCCGAAGCCGAGGGCAGCCACCAACACCTCGGACAACGTGGAGGCCAACATCACCAATTTCCATCTGGAAGGGAACCCTCCACGACGCCTGCTGGATTTTGCGAAAAACAGGTATTTTCCATGACCTGCCTTCTCTTAATGGGCCTTCGGACCTATCTCCAGAAGGAGAATGACCAGGACGACGTTTCCGTCACCACCACCATTTCCAGGCGGGCCACCTTGCTGGAAAAGCGGTGCGGCGGAAGCAGGATCCACTGTTTCCCCTTCAGGACCATTGTGCCAAAGGATGATACCTTCATGGAAGGGCTGTTTAAGATAAGGGATGCCCAGAACCAGTATTTCCGCCATGCGAACTACAGCCCCTCGGGTATTTCAATTACAGGCATGATTATTATAAGCCTTAAGGACGGGCAGACCTACGAGTGCATGAGCCTGACCTATCAGCCGCTGACCATGAAGTATGACGGTCCCGGCCTGGACAAGCTGGGCGATATCAAGTATAAGACCGCCCGCTATTCAACGGCGTGGCGGCCCACACCCTGTATCTCACCGTGAGCCACAGGGCGGAGGACAATGGACTGGACTTTGGTTTGAGTACCAGACCGGTGTGGTGACGCCGGAGATGTTGAGTATATCTATTACTACCTGTGCAGGATCATATTCCGGGGTGGAAGACCCGGGCGGACGGTGGGGAAATTATAGAGATGGTGTAAAACAGCAGAACAGCTGATGCGGCGGATACAAAGACAGAATATAAAAAAAGAGAATATCAAAAAAGAGAATTAAAAAGAGAAATAAAAAAGCAGGAGGATTACAAAGATATGTTTGAGGATTTAAAAGAGATCATCTGTGAGTATGTGGATGTGGCGCCGGAGACTATTAAGGAGGATTCCCAGGTTTATTGAGGACCTGGGCTTCAATTCCTATGACTTCATGAGCATGGTGGGGGAGATTGAGGAGAAATTCGACGTGGAGGTAGAGGAACGGGAAGTGGTCAACGTAAAGACCGTGAAGGATGCAGTGGATTATATCCAGTCCCTGCAGGCAGAGTAGGCCGGAAGCGGGGGGAGGCAGATATGGCAGCAGCAGTACATTAAATGATATAATACGGCACGGCGCAGAGGCTTATGGAGAGCAGACAGCATTCCGGTACAAGGTAAAGAAGGAAATCATTGACAAGTCCTACAATGAGGTGAACCTGGATTCCATGGCTGTAAGCCGTGCCGTGGAGGCCCTTGGGATGAAAGGAAAGCATATTGCCGTCATAGGCACTACCAGCTACCAGTGGATTATCACCTATTTCGGAATCGTCAACAGCGGCAGCGTGGCAGTGCCCATCGACGCGCAGCTTCCCGCAGAAGCCGTCTGTGAGCTTTTAAACAGGGCGGATGTGGAAATGCTGGTGTACGATGAACTGCGCTCTGACGTGGCAGGCGTTGTGCGTGAAATGTCCGGGCATCAGGCATGTGGTATCCATGCAGGCCCGGGAGACGGTGGGGATGTGCTCTCGCCGTCCCTGGCTGATAGCCGGACATGCCGGTACATATGAGAGACAGAGCTTGCCGGCGGTCAGCAAACATTTTCTGCACCATACTCATTTTTACCTCAGGAACCACCGGAAAGAGCAAGGGGGTCATGCTGAGCCACAGGAACCTGACGGACAATGCGGTCTGCCTGGACATGAGGATACCTGCGGGAACCGTGTCCATGACCCTGCTGCCCATCAACCATGTTTACTGTCTGACCATGGATATCATAAAGGGGCTTTATATAGGAATGATTATCTGTATCAATGATTCCATCATGCATGTGCAGAGGAACATGAAGCTGTTCAAGCCGGAAATCGTGCTGCTGGTGCCCTCTTGTCATTGAGTCTATCTACGGAAAGCTTAAAGGATGCCGGAAGCCTGATTCCCCAAAAAGATGGTGGCAAAGGCCGCGTTTGGCGGGAACCTGAGGATCATATGCAGCGGCGGCGCTTACCTGGACCCGGACTACGTAGACCGTTTCAGGAATACGGCATTACCATCCTTCAGGGCTACGGCATGACGGAGTGCTTCTCCTGTCATCAGCACCAACCTGGAGTGGGAGAACAAAAAGGGGTCGGTGGGCAAGCTGCTTCCCAACTGTGAGGCCAAGGTGGTGGATGAAGAACTGGGTGAAGGGGCTCCAGCGTCATGCAGGGGTATTACAAGATGCCGGAGCAGACGGCCGAGACCCTGAAGGACGGATGGCTTAAGACCGGAGACTTAGGTTATGTGGATGAGGACGATTTCGTCTCATATTACAGGCCGCCGCAAGAACCTGATCATCCTTGCCAACGGCGAGAATGTGTCGCCGGAGGAACTGGAGAACCAGCTGAGCCGTTCCGCACTGGTAAAGGAAATCCTGGTCCGGGAAAAGGATAAGATAATAGAGGCGGAAATTTTCCCGGATTACGAGTACGCGAAGAAAAAGCATATTAAGGATATCCAGGGAAAGCTACAGGAACTGATTGACGGGTTTAACAAGGATATGCCGGTCGATAAGCGAATCTACAGCCTGATTGTCAGGGAGACAGAGTTTGAGAAGACGCCGTCGAAGAAGATTAAAAGATTTTAGTACCTTGCCGTACATTATGAGCGGATTAGGGGAAAGCAGATATATACTCTGTTTTCCTGCTAACCGCTTTTTTGCTGCCCGGAAAGGTAAAAAAGATTACTATAAAAAGTAAAAAGCTGTCCATTCTAAACGTCATTTCCTGTCCTGTCCGGCATCCGGAAAGAAAATCCGGGCAAAAATCAGTCAAAATCATACGGTTTTCCATCAATTTATTTTATTCATACCGAACTGAAAAAAGATATAATCTAAAACGTGTTCAGATGGAGGGAAGTTATGGACCAGGAATTTTTTTTACCGGCTGCTCTCCTGCCAGGGAGTATCGGGCAGGAAACAAATATCCAGAAAACAGCAGCAGCTTATATGGAGGGCTTTGCGGATGAGGTTAGGCGTGAGGTAAACGGCAATGTGACCGGCATACTGAATCCGGACAGCAGCTTTAAGATTTTGCTGGCAGGCCACATAGATGAGATTGACTTATGGTCACGGACCATACAGAAAAAGGTTTTCTGCGGGCAGCCAGAGTGGGGGGAATTACCCCGCGGATGTATCTGGGACAGAAGGTGCGGATTGACACGGGAAAGGACCTGGTATACGGGGGGCAGTGGCAAGTTCCGGGGAATTGCAGAAAAAGGAAGAATTGTCTGGATACAGACCTTGTTATCGACATTGGGGCCGGAAACGGGAAGCGGCCAGAAGGCATGTGCCTGTGGGGTCCGGTGTGGTGTTTGATACGGATTGGAGGCCCCTGTTGGGGGAAGGCATCACCTCCAGGGCTCTGGATGACCGATCCGGCGCATTTATTGTCATGGAAGCCTTAAGGCGGGCAAAGGAAAAGAAATGCACAAACGGAGTCTATGCCGTGACAACGGTGGAGAGGAAACCGGCTTTAGCGGCGGGGCCTGGGCCGGCGCCGGTATCAGGCCAAACATGGCCGTTGCGGTGGATGTGACCTTTGCCAGCGATGGACCGGGCGGGGATGACGGGTACGCGGCAGGGTGGCCCTGGGAGGCGGTCCGGGGAATCTGTGGGGATTATGGGACATCCGGTAATGAACCGGATTCTGGAACAGGCAGCCGGGCGGCTGGACATCCGCACGCAGCCGGTCATAACGCCCGGAAGAACCTTTACAGATACGGATGCCATACATATCAGCGGACACGGTGTGCCGGCAGCGCTGGTGAACCTGCCCCTCCGGTATATGCATACTCCGGCGGAAGTGTGTTCCCTGAAGGACGTCAGGGACTGTATTGAGTTAATCAGCGAGTTTGTGTGCATGGTGGACGGACAGACTGATTTGCGGCCATGCTAGTGCTTCAGCCGGCCGGAAACAGCAAGGTGTCAGGATAACAGTAACAACATTTCAGGGAACATGTCCCGGAATGCAGAATAGAAAGGGGAATTATCATGAGAAAAAGACCATTAGCTTTATTGACAGCAGCAGCCCTGGCAGCAGGTACGCTGGCAGGATGCGGTTCATCGGCATCCGCGCCCACCGAAGCAGCGCAAAGGCAGAGGCTTCCGGTAAGGAATCCTCCCAGGCAGCAGAGGGAAAGACAGAGACAGCAGGCCAGGCTGGCGGCACAGCCGGCGTGGACGTGTCCGGAGCCACCGGGAAATCAATGTGGACCAACTTAAGCCAGAGCGAGATGAACTTCTATGTGGAAGAATTCAACAAGCGGGTTCCCGGCGTAAAGGTGACAGTCACTGTCATGCCGGGCAACGAGTACCGCACAAAACTCCAGAACGCATTCCGCACAGGCACCAATGCGCCTGACGTGGCCACCTTTGAAATTTCAGACTTTGGTATGTACAAGAACACCGACCTGCTGGAGAATCTGAGTACGGAGAGCTACGACGCAGAGGCTCTTTCCAAGGATATGATTCCCTATGTGGACGAGCTCTCAAGGGATAACAGCGGTAATTTAAGAGGGCTGTCCTACCAGGCTACCAGGCGGTTTCTGTACAAAAAGGCCCTGGCAAGGGAATATCTGGGAACAGATGATCCGGAAGAATTACATGAGATGTTAAAGGACTGGGATTCCCATCATCGAGGTGGGCAAGCAGGTGTATGAGAAATCCGGGGGCAAAATAGGACTGTTGGACGACATTGAGACCGTAGAGCAGATTTACTGTTCCTACAAAGGCGCTCCGTGGGTGGATGAGAACAACCATATTATCTCCGATGATTTCCTGATGGAGCAGCTCAACCTGATGCAGCGTGTGGTTGACAACAATGTGGATGCCAGGGCAGACCAGTGGTCGGCAGGATGGACCTCAGGCATGTACTCCCAGGATATGTTTATCCTGATCGGACTTCCCAGCTGGGCCTTTAATTTCTGCATCAAGCCGGGCATCGGAGGAGAAAGGGAGAAGGCAGCGGATACATGGGGCTATATGGAAGCACGCGCGCATTACCAGAACGGAGGAACCTGGTACGGCATTTACCCGGTTGCAAGAACAAGGAAGCTGCTCACGCCTGCAAAGACCATGACAGCTGACAAGGATTACCTGGTCAATGGCCTGGCCGGCCAGTTAGGCGACTTCCCCGGCATATATACCGGCTATCGAGCAGTGTATCGAGGAGGACATACGGACATCGTCACAGGCGACCAGCAGTATTTCCAGAGCTTCTATGACACGGCAATGAACGTCAAGGCAGACCCCATGACCAAAGTACGACCGCCAGGCATGGACCAGCATGACTGCCCAGATGGATTTACTGGCAGGCGGCGCCACTCCGGAGGAGGCATGCCAGGGATTCAAGGAGGATATGCAGCGCATCTATCCTGAGATAGTAATTGACTAGAACATGCCGGACCACGGCAGACCTGAAAGTGCGGCTGCCGGATTTTGTAAATGACCAGAGGATGCAGGGTGTGAGATAATTCATATCCTGCATCTGTTTCACGGAAGAAAGGACAGGCTTTAAAGAAGTCTTTGACCTGCCTTCAGATGGGAGGATTTCATGACGGAGAAGGGGGAAAGCATACAGCCCTCAAAAGGAGAAGCCTGGATAAAGAGCAATCGGGGATTGCTTTTATCCTGCCATATTTTATTATATTTTATGTTTTACACTGTATCCCATATTGTATACATTCAAACTCAGCTTTCACAGCTGGGACGGCCTGGGACTCCTGTCTTTACCGGCCTGGCAAACTACAGGCGTCTTTTAAATGACGCGGTGTTTTTCAAATCTATTTTCAATACAGTGTTCATCGCCCTGCTGGCCATGGCGCCCCAGATGATATTCGGCCTGATTCTGGCCTTTCTGCTGAACCAGCACCGGTTCAGGGGCGGGAACCTGTTCAAGACCATTTTTATTTTCCAAACCTCGTAACCGCAGTTTCCCTGGGTGTCCTGTTCAGCCTGCTGTTTGACTTTAAAGGCGGGAAGCGTGAACAAGCTTCTGATGGCCTTGCATATCATAGCGGAGCCGGTAAACTGGAAGATGAACGGGCTGTTTACCCAGTGATCGTGGCCTTTGTGCTGTTCTGGCAGTATTTTGGATATTATACCATCATATTTACCGCGGGAATCAAGGGTATACCTATGATATTATGGAGGCAGCCGAGGTGGACGGGGCTAATCAAGTTCAGACCTTTTTCCACATTGTACTGCCCCAGCTGCGCAATATCATGACCTATGCCTTTGTCACATCCATCATCGGCGGACTCCAGCTCTTCGACCTGCCCTTCACCTTTGCAGGGGGCCACGGGAGGACCCAGCAAATCCAGTCTCACCATGGTCGTAGTATGTACAACATCGCGTTCCAGAATTATGATTACGGATATGGTTCCGCTATTTCATTACGGCCTGTTTGTCATCATCATCGTATTTTCTGATATTTATGAAATATACGGCAGGGGAAGGAGAGGAATTTTTTAAAATGGAAAAAGGGAACTCAAGAAGTACAGTGTAAAAGACAAAGTTTTTCGAGGCATTACCTATGGGGTCCTGGTTCTGCTGGCACTAATCTGCATCGTGCCCTTTTACAACATGATTATCAACTGCACCCATGACAACGCCGCCCTGGCCACCTCCTTCCAGATGACGCCGGGAAAATCCTTAAAACCAATTACCAGCACCTGGCTGCCAATGTAAATATATGGAGAGGACTGTTTCAACAGCCTGTTTATCTCCCTTGCCAGCACGGTGATTACGGTTTTACGTGGGCGCGCTGACAGCCTACGGCTTTGCCAAGTATAAATTTAAGTACAACAAGCAGTTATTCTGGCTGGTGCTGGCCACCATGATGCTTCCGGGCCAGTTGGGAATCATCGGGTATTTCCAGCTCATGAACAACATACATATGCTGGACAATTACGCGGCCCTTCTTATCACTTTGTTTTGCACCGCCGGCCATGGTATTCTGGAACAGACAGTACATTGATTCCTATGTGCCGGATGAGCTGATTGAGAGCGCCCGCATAGACGGATGCGGGGGAGTTCCGTATTTTCAACGAAATCATTTTCCAATCATAATGCCGGGAGTGGCAACCCAGGCCATTTTCACCTTTTGTGGAATCCTGGAACGCCTGTGTGAAGCCGTCCATCCTTTTGTTCTCCCAGGACAAATTCACACTTCCCATTCTGGTGCAGCAGATGCAGGGAGTATATAAGAATGATTATTGTGTATATCGGAGTCGCCTGTCGGTTATCCCAATCCTTATCATGTTTGTGCTCTGTTCCAGACGCATACTGGAAGGCGCCACGGCCGGTGCTGTAAAGGGATAACGCAGGTGCCGGAAAAAAGATGCTGCGAGGAAGGTATGAAGGGTTTGAGACATTTAACCATATGGATTTGCGTCATGGCCGCAGTTTTGGAATGGGGGCATGCAGCAGGGCGGAAAAGGATGAGGATGTCCGGGTGGATATGACGGTGCCTGCAAAGGACGGTGCGGGAGAACGGCCGGTCATACGGTTATGGCATATCTATGGAAGTGATGACGACCACGCCGCGCGTATCATGGAGCAGCTGACCAGGAGGCAGAGGATAAATTTAATGTTACCACAGAAGTGGACACGGCTGAAAATGAAGGGTATAAGACAAAGATTAAGGCCGCGGCTGCGGCCAATGGAGCTTCCGGACATCTTTTATACCTGGAGCCACGAATTCTTAAAACCCATGGTAGACGCGGGAAAAGGTGCTGGAGGTAAGCCGGTATTACAGCTGATGATTTCCAGTCCCATCTGAACGATGCCATGATGAAGGGAATCCAGTTTGACGGCGGGACCTATGCGCCTGCCTCTGGACAGTTCTGTGGCCATGGTGTATTACAACATGGAAATGATGGACCGGTATGGCCTGGAAATACCTGTGACCTGGGACGAATTCATCCAGGTATGCCAGACCTTTGTGGACAACGGCATAACCCCCATGCCGGTGGGAGGCAATGAGCCGTGGACCATTGCCATGTATTACGACCTTCTGTGGCGCTCCGGGAGGTGGGGCCGGAAAGGTTGCGGACGCGGCAACAAAAGCGGACGAACTACAGCGACCAGGTTTGGGAGGCTGCTGGTGAAAAACTGCGTCAGCTGGTGGATATGGGGCGTTTACAGCTGACGCTCGGCCACTGCGCTCAGGGAGGGAGGCAGAGGGAGGAGGCGGCAGAGGACTTCATCCTCAGGGAGTCATCCAGGGTGGCGGCAAGGTGAAGGCCGCGCCCTTTCCGGACAGGGTCGGGAAAATCCACCATATATGATTTCACAGGGGGGCCTTGACAGCGCCTTTGCAGTGAGCAACAGCAAAGGACCCGGAACTTACCGTGGATTTGGCTGAGTATATATGGCCATGGGGCTGGCAGTGGAGCTTTATAAATGCAAGTCAAATGACCTCCCCTATATCAACGTGGATACCGGGGACGCCCAGTTAAACCCGCTTATGCAGGAGATTCATGAAGTACACGGACCACGCCGCCAGCTATACCATATGGTGGGATAATCTTCTGGAAGGAACCGACGCGGCCAGATATCTGGACAGCCTGGAATACCTGTTTCGGGGGGATATCACGCCGGAGGAATTTATAAGCCGTATGAACGGGTTAAAGCAAGAGGAAACAGATGAAGCAGATGACAGGAGGAAGCAGGATGGAAGTGAGATATGTAACGGACAGGCATGACACCCTTTGCGCAAAATACAGACAGGATTACAGGGATAATCCTGATTATTTGTACTGCGGGGTGGCGGACATGGACCTGGCGCCTGCCGGGAGCCGGTTTTAGAAGCCATGAAACGCAGGCTGGACCATGGGTTTTTTGGTTATACCGAACTGCCGGACGGTTATGAGAAATTGGTTTCAGACTGGATGCGTGAGCAGTATCACTGTGAGGTAAAGCAGGAATGGGTGCTGTTCTCCCCCAGGATCAACATGGCCCTTAACATGGCAGGTGGACACCTTCACAGAGCCGGGAGATTTCCATTATTGTCAATACACCCGCCTATCCTGCGCCTGACAGGGGCAGTAGAAAATGGGGCCGGAATCTGAAGGAAAGTCCCCTGCTTCTTAAAAATGGGCGTTTCACCATTGATTTTGACGGTCTGGAAAGGCTGGCGGACCAGAAGGGCATATCCTCTGCAATCCCCACAATCCCACCGGAAGGGTGTGGACGGACGAAGAACTGTCAGGGTCACCGCCTTCTGCAAACGCCATAACCTGCTTCTGCTGTCAGATGACATACACGGGGATTTTGTGTGTGGCCGGGCCATGTGTATAAGCCGCTTTTAACGATGTACCATAATCCGGAGCAGGAAAAGGTTATTGTGTTCAATTCCCTGACAAACCCTGAATATCCCGGCCTGATTTTTTTCCAGTGTCATTCTTCCGAATCCCGAAATGCGGCGGGCCATGGAGAAACCATAGACCGGTGGGGGCTTACAACCCCAACGTGTTCGTGGCCGATATCCAAAACCTGCTTACCGGGAATGCGGGGAGTGGGGTGGACCACATGCGGGCCCAGGTCTATGAAAACATAAAAAGACGCTCCAGGAGTTCATAAACAGGGAACTGCCCTGGCTGGATGCCTATGTGCCTGACGGCACCTATCTTATGTGGATTGGATACGGGACGCACCGGTTTATCCGAGGGAGGACATGAGACGGCTGCTGGAAGAAAAGGGCCATTTGATACCGCTTATGGGAACCCATTTCAAAGGAGGCCGGCAGAGGCTGGTTCAGGCTGAACATGGGGACCTCAGGGGAACAGGTAAATAAAATTCTTGAGAGACTTTGCGCTGTGCTGGACATAGGGCCGGATAAACGGTCCCAGGTCCGGCATGAGCCGGTTATGGGGATGTATATGAAAGGGGTTATGTGAGAATGTAAAGGGGCCTGGGACTGGCTGTTTCATGAACATATTTCACGCAGAATCATGGCCGTGTTCGTGATATTTTTTCCTCATCAGCTTTTTTTCTGACCTATTCCCTGTATTCGTGGGCGGCCAGGAAGCAGGAGGACTCCATGATAGAGCAGTCATCGGTGCAGATGGTCACTGGGGTCAGAAACAATCTGGATGAGATGGTCCTCAATGTGAACGATGATTTCAATATGCTGTTAAAGGAGGCACCCTGGATGGTGAACCATCTTCCCAGGCCGGAGGACAGAAAAACATATGACAACATGCTGTTTACCGCTCTTGACAGCAAGCATTAGCTGGAGTCCATCTATCTTCTGGATTTTTTCGGCGCACCTGTACGGCGTGGACAAGCATGACATGAAGCGGCTCAGCGTGGATTCCACATTGAAATGTCCGTGGTACAGGAAAAAGCCCTGGAAGCAGGAGGAAGCTATATACTGGAGTATGAGGCAGGAGGCATTTTTCTAAAAAGATACAATTCAGGTTTGTGTCTGTCATCCGGACCATCAACAGCCTGGAGACCAGACCCCAGGGATTCATTATTATGAATATTCCCACAGACGCCATAGCGGAAATCTGCAGATGCGGCTGCTTATGGAAGCCAGGCCATGATAGGGATTATGGACCAGGATGGAAACCTGATTGCGGGTACGCCCGGATTTGAATACCAGGATTTCCTTAAAACGCCGGCCGGAAGCAGTGATGAGGAAAACTTCTGGTAAGCCGCAAGGGGGATGGGGAGCATACCACTTCCCTTTACCTGCCGGACTACGGATGGCACCTGATTGCCAGGATACCCAGTCAGGTGAACCGCAGCGCCTTTTAAGGACCTGTTCTGATCGCCACCAATTTTATTTTTCTGGTGAATGTGGTGCTGATGCTTTTCGGCTCCCTTTACATATCCAAGTCCATTTCCAATCCCATCTATGCGCTGATTGGAATGATGAATACGGTAAAGGACCGGAATTTCAAGAAGATACCTGTCGAATACCCCAAAAGCGAGATTGGGATTTTACAGACGAATTACAATAACATGGTGGACGAGATATCATCCCTGCTGTCCAGGCTGGTGGAGGAGCAGAAAATCAAGGAAAAGGCGGAGCTGCACGCGTTGTTTGAGCAGGTAAAGCCTCATTTTCTCTACAACACCCTGGATGCCATCGGCTATATGGCCTTTGACGGAGGAGCCGTCCCAGACCTATGAGGCCATAGAGACATTGGGAGCTTTTACAGGCAGAGCCTGAGCCAGGGGGACCAGATGATAACCGTTGAAAAGGAGACAGCCATTGTAAGCGATTATGTAAAGCTTTTTGAGGCTCAGGTACGGGGATTTGTTCGATGTGGAGTACCAGGTGGATGAGAGCTGCCTAAGGTTTCTGGTGCCCCACCTGATTCTCCAGCCGTTAGTGGAGAATGCCGTGTACCACGGGATCAAGCCCATGGGCGGAAACGGGGCATATCCGCATCCGGATCCGGACCGGAGGAGGGCGGCCGGATGAAAATACAGGTGCGGGACACGGAGTGGGCATAGATGCTTCCGCCCTGTCAAAAAACTTCAGGACTACCATAAAATTTGGAAATTGATATTGATTCGGGGGAACCGGGATTGGCCTGATTGGCACCATACAGAGAATCGTACGATATACGGGTGAACAGGCGTCTTACCAGGAAGCGTGCCGGAGGGAGGACGGAAATCACCTTCCTTCTGCCGGTGACCTGCGGGGGAGAAGGACCATGGAGACTGGATATGACCAGCTGTTAAAAGTGATGTTTGGGATGATGAGGAGAAAACCAGGAAACTTCTCAGGTTTTTTTGTGGACTGGCAGTCCATCGGCTATGAGCCGGTGGAGGACGCGGCCAGCGCCAACCAGGCCATGGAACTGATAGAAGAGGAGCATCCTGACGTGGTTATCACGGACATTGAGATGCCTATATCAACGGCCTGGAATTTGCCCAGATGCTGGCGGAGGAGTATCCGCAGATCGTGGTCATCGTTCTGACGGCCCATGACCTGTTCCAGTATGCGCAGAAATCCGTGGAGCTGGGCATCAAGAGTTTCCTGTTAAAGCCCATACGGAGGGCGGATCTGATTGAGGTAATGAAGGATGTGCGACCGATATCATGGAGGAGCGCAGGGCTATTTTGAGTTTGAAGGGCTTAAAAGCAGGATTGCGGAGTCCAGGACGCTGATTGTCCAGAATTTCCTCAACAACCTGCTTTTGAATAAGGTGGACCAGGAAAGCCTGTGGGGCACCATACGCTACTATGATATTCCTCTGAGAAGGGATACGGGGGCACTACAATGTAATGGTGCTGATGCCGGAGAAACACAATGACCCGGAGGAGGACGAGCTGAGAAGGCAGCAGTGCATGGAGGTTCTGTCCCCGGCGGGTGCCGCCTTACGGATGTGCTGCTGCTAAAGGACATACACCAGAACCTGATTCTCCTGAGCCAGAATAAGAAAATCAGCCTCATGTCCTACGGCGCCCATTTCCACCGTACTGATTAAAGAAAAGCTGTCCATGGGAATCTATGCGGGCTGCGGAAATCCGTGGATTCCCTGAGGAGATCCATACAGCTACAAGCAGGCATATAAGAATGCCATGATTGCCAGCTACAGCCACAACCAGGCATTTCTTTCATCGGGCAGGGAATCCGATATGGGGTGCCTCCAGGAGCTGATCCAGACCCTGACAGAGGAGCTGCCCCTGTACCTGGGGATACCTTCCGGGGACAAGGTGAGGCAGCTGGTGGGCACGGCCTACGGGACATAGGGCCTGCCGCAGAGCAGCCTTCGGATTATCTTGTTATATCTTATTCCATTGTCAATGTGACCCTGTCCACCCTGAGCGACAATGGAATCCCGTACATAGAGATATAGCACGGACCATCTGCCCCTATGAGAAGATACTCCGTCTCACCGGGGCAGAGGAGATTGAGGAAGTATATCAGCCAGTTTACAGACTTTACGGTCTGCCAGATTGAAGAGTACATGAACAAGAAGAACACCATGCTGGTCCACCGGATTGTCCAGTACATGAACGAGCATATGGATGATTCCACTCTGTCTCTGGCTAAGATATCAAAGATCAACTATATCAACAACTCGTATCTCAGCAGGACCTTCAAAGTCTGTTATGGGAATCAACTTCATGGACTATCTGGTATCCATCCGCATCGAGGCAGCCAAAAAGCTTCTGGAGGAACGGATTTTTGAGAATTTATGAGGTGGCCCAGCAGCGTGAGCATCGAGGACCCAAACTATTTTTCCAAGTTTTTCAAGAACATACCCAGGAAACGCCGGCCCAGTACCAGGAACGATGTCAGGAAGCCTTGTAGGCTTCCTTTTTTTTTTGAAGAAACAAAGAACGTTTTATTGTGCATAATATATAAATCACCTGACAAAAACTTGTGTAATATGGCGCCCTGATTTAAAAAAGATGAAAGAACTTTCTGAACATCCAAGTGCTATTGAAAATAAAATCAGACCTGCTATACTAAAGCTACAAGAGATGAGCGGCCGGAACAAGGCAGCTAAGCATTCATAACAAGGAGGAACTCATATGAACGAAAAAGTAGAGAGCCTGAAGGGGAAGCTGATTGTATCCTGCCAGGCCCCTGCCCCATGAGCCGCTTCATTCGTCCTTTATCATGGGCCGGATGGCGCTGGCTGCCAGGAGGGCGGAGCGTACGGAATACGATGCCAATACAAAGGAGGATATCGCTGAAATCCAGACCCAGGTTGACCTGCCTGTCATCGGCATCGTGAAACGTGACTATGAGGACAGCAAAGGTATACATCACGCCTACCATGAGGGAAATCAACGAGCTGATGGAAGTCAGACCTGATATCATAGCGCTGGACGCTACCCACAGCCTGAGGCCGGGCGGCAGGACCCTGGATGAATTTTTACAGGAAATCAGGAACAGCTATCGGAACAGCTGCTGATGGCGGACTGTTCTACGGTGGAGGAAGCCCTTTTCGCGGACCAGCTGGGATTTGACTTTATCGGGACCACACTGGTGGGCTATACGGACCAGAGTAAAAAGCCTTAAAATTGAATCCAATGATTTTGAAATCATCCGTCAGATTGTGGCAAAGGTGAAACACCGCGTCATTGCGGAGGGAACATCAACACGCCGGGAAAAGGCAAGGAGGGTTATTGAACTGGGGGCCTTCAGCGTGGTGGTGGGTTCCATTATCACCAGACCCCAGCTGATTACAAAGTCCTTTTGCAGAGCGCTGGATTAGTACAAACATGTTAACCATTTCATATAAAGGGGACCCAAAGGGGTCATTGAAAGGAGAAGTAAGATTATGGCATACTTAGAAAAGTACAAAAGGTGTTATTCCTGCATTTTACGCATGCTACGACGCAGAGGGAAATGTGAGCCCGGAGAGGGTAAGGGCTCTGACTGAGTACCATATCAGAAAAGGCGTTAAGGGCGTTTATGTAAATGGATCTTCAGGAGAGTGCATCTACCAGAGCCTGGAAGACCGCAAGATTACACTGGAAAATGTAATGGCAGCTGCCAAGGGCAGGCTGACCGTCATCGCATGTGGGCTGCAATAATACCAAGGACAGCGTGGAGCTGGCAAAACATGCAGAGAGCCTTGGCGTTGACGCCATTGCATCCATCCCGCCCATCTACTTCCATCTGCCGGAGTTATGCATTGCCGCCTACTGGAACGCCATGAGCGAGGCTGCTCCCAACACGGATTTCATCATCTACAACATCCCCCAGCTGGCAGGCGTGGCCCTGACACAGAGCCTGTTCGCCGAGATGAAGAAGAACCCCGGGTCATCGGTGTAAAAAATTCTTCCATGCCGGTGCAGGATATCCAGATGTTCAAGCTGGCAGGCGGGGATGACTACATCATCTTTAATGGTCCGGACGAGCAGTTTATCAGCGGCCGCGTCATTGGGCGGAAGCCGGGATCGGCGGAACCTACGGCGTAATGCCGGAGCTTTTCCTGAAGATGGATGAACTGGTGAAGGCAGGAAAAGATGGAAGAGGCCATGAAGGTACAGTATGCTGCCAACGACATTATCTACAAGATGTGCTCCGGACACGGCAACATGTACGGTATGATTAAAGAGATGCTTCGCATCAATGAGTCCCTGGACCTGGGCGGGGTCAGGGAACCGCTGCCTCAGCTGATTGATTTCCGACCTTGCCATTGCACAGGAAGCAGCCCGCATGGTGAAGGAAGCGGTTGCAGCATATTGCTAAGACCAGGTGTGTTCCTGACGGATGTCAGGCGCTCTGTTCACAGTTACCTGTGCAGTACTGCCGGTAATGTAAATGGTCCCCGGTCCTTTCTGGAGGGAGAAAGGGCCGGCATGGGGGACGGAATGGGTTTGGGAAAAGGAGGATGTTTCCCAGGTTTTTTTGTATAGCAAAGAAGGGAGATTGATTTATGCAGGGTTTTACTACAATTGATTTGATTATACTGATTGTTTATCTTGGTGGCTGTATTATTTGCCGGACTCTTCTTCTCCAAAAAAGGAGATGAAGGGAAAAGAATTCTTTAAGGAGACGGCACCATTCCGTGGTGGGTTACTTCCGTTTCCATATTCGCAACATTATTAAGTCCCATTTCCTTCCTGTCCCTGGCAGGAAATTCCTATGCAGGAACATGGATTATGTGGTTCGCACAGTTAGGAATGCTTTGTGGCCATACCCATTACCATTAAATTCTTCCTGCCAATCTACAGCAAGCTGGACATCGACACAGCCTACCATTATCTTGAAATCCGTTTTTTTTGGAAGCAAGGGCCTGCGTGTGCCTGGGCGCCGTCATGTTCATCGTGTACCAGGTGGGGCCGTATGTCCATCATCATGTATCTTCCGTCCATGGTACTCTCAAGCTTACAGGCCTTAATGTAAATCTCCTGATTATTGCCATGGTGTGATTGCCATTATTTATTCCTACACAGGCGGACTTAAATCCGTTCTCTGGACCGACTTCATCAGGGCAGCGTCCTTCTGGTTGGCGTTACCTTTGCGCTGTTCTACCTGGCCAACGGCATAAACGGCGGGTTCGGGCCATTTCCAGACCATGGGCGAAGGGTAAATTCCTGGCGGCAGACCAGCCTATTTTTAATCCCAATATACTGAAGGACAGCGTATTCCTGCTGATTGTGGGCGCAGGTCTTAACACCTGTTCCTCCTATGTATCCAGTCAGGATATTGTGCAGCGTTTCACCACCACGGATATGAAGAAACTGAACAAGATGATGCTGACCAACGGCGCTCTGTCCATCTTCATCGCAACCGTATTTTACCTCATCGGTACAGGACTGTATGTATTCTACAGCCAGAACGCCCTTCCTCCGGCAGCGCAGCAGGACCAGATTTTCGATTACTACATTGCATAGCTTCCGGTAGGTATCACAGGACTGCTTTTTTGGCAGCCATCTATGCGGCATCCCAGTCCACCTATCCACCGGCCTTAATTCAGTGGCAACCAGCTGGACCCTGGACATCCAGGGCGTCTTTCCAAGAAGGAGATGAGCTTTGCCCTTCAGACAAAAATCGCACAGTATGTATCCCTGGGCGTGGGCATTCATGGCCATCGGCGTTTCCATGGTACTGGCAAACGGTGAAATCAAATCCGCATACGAGTGGTTCAACGGATTCATGGGTCTGGTGCTGGGCGTGCTGGGCGGTACCTTTGCCCTTGGCACATTCACAAAGGTGGCCAATGCAAAGGGCGCTTACGTGGCATTCTTTTGGCAGCTGTCACCATGGTCTGCATCAAGTACATGGCTCCTGCGGGCTCCGTATCCATCTGGTCCTATTCCATCATCTCCATTGCCATCTCGCTGGTAGTTGGAATCCCGGTGAGCATGATTACAAGAAAGATGGACGGGGATACATCCAAGCCTGTAAGGACGCTACGATTTACCACAATTAATGATTCATTAACAGGAGGTAATCATGATATTTGGAAACATCACACAGGAAAAGACCTATGCCTTTCTTCCTGAGGATTTAAAGGAATGCTTTGCCTATGCAAAGGAGCATGATTTGGCGTCTTATGAAAAGGAAGCCATCCCATCGACGGAGAAAGGCTGTTTGTCAATGTGGTGAGTATGAGACCACCCGGCCGGAGAACCGCTTCTGGGAAGCCCACAGGAATTACCTGGATGTACATTTAATGCTTGACGGGCAGGAGCAGATTGATTTAAACTTTATAGAGAACATGGAGCAGAAGGAGTATGTGGAGAAGGATGACTTCCTTCCCATGGACGGCGCACCCAACAGCCATGTGGTGCTCAGGCCGGGGGATTTCCTGATTTGCTACCCGGAGGACGGACACCACACAGCCGTGGCCGTAAAGGAACCTGAGAAAATCAAGAAGGCTATATTCAAAGTGCGGATTGACCATTAAAAGCATACAGACACGGAGACAGAGGCAAACCAAAGACCCTGGAACGCAGGACGGAGCATCCGTCTGCGCTCCGGGCAGGTTTGCCTTTTGGGACAGCGTAAAGGGCGGCGTCAGGGCCAAAAGAAGATTTAAAGGAGCGGTGCTACGATGAAACAGTATATTTGCATTGATATCGGAGGAACGGAAATCAAAGCACAGGGATGCTGGACGAAAATGAGAAATTTCTTGCAAAGGGTAAGGTGCCCACCGAGGCCTTTAAAGGCGAGGCCTGCCCTGTTAAAAAGGTCATGGGAATTGCAGCGGACTACCTGGAAGGAGCGGAAGGCAGAGGGAATCTGCGTGTCCACTGCCGGCATGGTGGATGTGGAAAGGGGGAGATATTCTATGCCGCCCCTCTGATTCCGGGTATGCGGGAACAAAGATCAAGGCCAGCATGGAGGCGGGAATTCGGACTTCCCTGCGAGGTGGAGAATGACGTGAACTGCGCCGGCCTGGCGGAGGCTGTGTCCGGGGCAGCGGCGGGGGGCCCAGTCGGCCCTGTGCCTTACGGTCGGAACCGGAATCGGCGGCTGCATCATCATCGGCGGCCGGGTGTACCACGGGTGGAGCGGAAGCGCCTGCGAGGTGGGATACATGCACATGGACGGAAGTGATTTCCAGACCCTGGGAGCTGCCAGCATACTGGTAAAACGGGTGGCGGCTGCCAAGGGGAGCCTGAGGCCCAGTGGAACGGCTACCGTATTTTCCAGCTGGCCGGGGAAGGGGGACTCTATATGCGTGGAGGCCATTGACCAGATGTGCGATTGTCTGGGAAAAGGTATTTCCAATATATGTTATGTGCTGCATCCCCAGATCGTAGTGCTGGGAGGCGGAATCATGGCCCAGGAGGAGTACCTGCGTCCCAGGCTGGAAAAGGCTCTTGCCCGGTATCTGGTATCCAGCATATATGAAAGACAGAGCTGGCCTTTGCCAGGCACCAGAATGACGCGGGGATGCGGGGAGCCTACTATCATTTCCTGGAGAGGCAGGGAAAGGCCAGAAGCTGACCCGTATTGGCCGAAAAGCAGGTCTGTGGTCTTAACCAGGAGGAGGTATTATGGAATATCTGAAATCAGTGATACCGGTCATAGAATCCAATTATGTGAATTTTACAACGGTGGAGCGCAGTATTGCGGATTTTTTTATCTATAACAGGGAGCAGATGGATTTCTCAGCTAAGTCAGTGGCCGGAAAGCTGTTTGTGTCGGAGGCGTCCCTGTCGCGGTTTGCAAAAATGCGGATTCAGGGGTTACAGGAATTTATTTACCAGTACGAGGAAAATTTTGTGGTCAGGCAGGACTCCATGACAGGCAACACCAGGACTGTGCTCAATGCCTACCAGGAACTTCTGAATAAGACGTATAACCTGGTAAATGAAAAGCAGATGAGAGGGTGTGCCGGTATATGGCCAAGGCAGGACGCGTGTTTGTCTGCGGAACAGGAAGTTCAGGCCTGGCCGCCAGGGAGATGGAGCTGCGTTTCATGCGTATCGGTCTGGACATCACGTCCATGGAACACAGCGACATGATACGTATGCGCGGCGTGTTCCAGGACGAGAACTGCCTTGTCTTTCGGCGTCAGCATCAGCGGCGAAAAGGGAGGGGAGGTATTATACCTTCTGGAGGAAGCCCCACAAGCGGGGGGCCAGGACCGTGATGCTCACTGCCAGGAACAGGCCTGATTTCGATGCCTTCTGCGATGAGGTGATGCTTCTTCCGTCGCTGCTCCATCTGAACCATGGAAATGTGATTTCACCCCAGTTCCCCATTCTCCTGCTGACGGACATCCTCTATTCCTACTATCTGTCCCAGGACCCGTATAAGAAGGAAGTGCTCCATGACAGTACATTGAGGGCCCTGGAAAAGGGGAGGAGAGAGAATGTAATGTAAATGCCGGGAGATGCCCATTCCCAGCGGGATAAAATGTATCTCAGGACGTTTCAGGACCATGAGAGCTATTATAATTTTCGGTATGCTGTTAATCACGGCATGCCGATTTTTTTGTTAGAGTATGAACTCTTACCGCATTCTTGGATTGTTTTGGACAAACTAATATATCAGATGGTAAAAACGAGATGCGTAACAATGTTAAAAAGTCGCTAAAACGGTGTAAAAACACTGTGTAAAAATGCAATATTTTGTACAATGTGTATAAAAATTAAATAAAAAACAGTGGAAAATGACTCTATACAAACTAATATATCAGTACTAATATATTAGTATCAGCAACAAGGGTTAAAGATGAATGAAAGGTACGTATGTAACCAGAACGTATCCGGAGATTCATTCCCGTCATTCCTGCGCTCCGGTACAGAAAAAGCAGAGGCATAAGGGAGTCTCTGAGGGAGAGCATTCAACTATTTTTCATCAAAGGAGGGTTCGTATGAACATCAATGTAATTATCGGTATTATCATGATTCTGTCCTTCTTAGGCATGGTATGGTACTGTGTGAAGGATTCAACCTGATGGTGGGATTTGCAATCATGGCAACGTTCTGGACTGCCCTGGCATTGGTGGGCAACGCATTTTCGCCCACATCGGCCATGGAAGGCAAAACCTTCATCCAGGTGCTGGAGTATGTATATGCGGAAGGTCCTGCCGGATATGCAAAGTCCATTCTGGTCAATGTATTCTTCGGGCATTCTTCGGCAGGGTCCTGGTGGACACCGGCATAGCGGCCACCCTGATTCGTAAGGTGGTTGAGCTGGGCGGCGATAAGCCCAGAATCACCATGGCGCTCCTGTGTATCGTTACGGCCATTATCTTTATGTCCATGACCGGTATCGGACCTGTTATTTCCATCGCGGTTATCGTACTGCCCATTCTGCTTTCACTGGGCATTCCGGCTCCTGTGGCCATGTTCAGCTTTATGGGTTCTATCATGGCAGGCATCTTTGGAAATATCGTCAATTTCCAGCAGTACCAGACCATATATGCGGGCTTTAATGCGGCGGCAGCTGATTACACCTACAACGATTACTTCAAGATTGGCGTTACCTGCATGGTGGTAGCCATCGTGGTAGTGCTGGTGGTTGCCAACCTTTCCATGAACAAAAAGGCAGCCCACGCATGGGCGGCCACTGCTTCCTCGGCAAGTGACAATGCCCCGGCCATTTCCTGGATTTCCGTTATCCTTCCTGTCCTGGGTGTGGTGCTCTTCAAGATTCCCATTATTTTAGGATTCTGTCTTTCCGGCATCTACGCACTGATTACAACGGGAAAAATGAAGGGCAGCTATTCCGAAATCTGCCGCCTCTTTGCAAAAACTGTTTACCGATGGTTCCATTGATGTGGCCCCATGGTAGGATTCCTGCTTACCCTGGCCATGTTCAATAACGCGGCAACCTATGCGGCGCCTTACTTTACAGCTATCCTGGGAGGATTTGTGCCTACCACAGCCATTACCCTGGCCATCGTGTTCGCCATACTGACACCTCTCGGCTTCTTCCGCGGCCCCATGAACCTGGTTGGATGCGGAACCGCAATCTGGCAGTTGTAGTGGCCACCCTTCCCAATGCACCGGTAGCCTTCCTGTATCCGCTGTTTGCAGTGACCACCATTGCGCCTCAGCATCTGGATATCACCCAGTCCTGGGTTGCATGGGGATTTGGATATACCAAGGTTTCCACCAAGGATTATATGAAGATGTCCATTCCTACCGGATGGATTGTAGGCATTATCTGCTGCGCTGCAGTATTCGTACTGTACGGCGGCCTGATGTAGATGTGAACGGGAGTATAAGACTGCCGGCTGTAGCAGGGAAGGATTCCCTGCTGTCCGGATGGGAGCTGGCGGGATACCTGCCGGCTCCCCCTTATAAGACGGTTTGATGATTTGAGATGAGGAGGTTTTAAAATGGGAAGATCAGTTAGGATGGGTATAGACGTAGGCGGCACCCACACAAAGGCAGTGGCAATTGATAACGCCACCCATGAGATTATCGGGAAATCTTCCGTTAAGACGACCCATGACGACCCCAGAGGCGTGGCCGCGGGTGTGGTTAAGTCCTTTGAAAACTGCCTGAATGAAAATGGAATCAGCCCGGATGATGTGGTATTTGTGGCCCACTCCACCACCCAGGCAACCAATGCCCTGATTGAGGGCGATGTGGCCACTGTAGGAGTCATCGGCATGGCAAAGGGAGGCCTGGAAGGTTTCCTGGCAAAAAAAACAGACAAAACTGGATGATATAGACCTGGGCAACCAGAAGAAAATTAAAATTGTAAATGACTTCATCAACGTGAAGAAAATGAACATGGCCGTTGTTGAAGATACTATAAATAGCATGCAGAAGGCAGGGGCCCAGGTTCTGGTATCCTCCATGGCGTTCGGCGTGGACGACGGAGGTCCTGAGGCAGAGGTGTATGAGGCGGCCAGCGCCAGGGGCATCCCCACCACCATGGCCAGCGACATCACCAAGCTCTACGGTCTTACAAGAAGGACCAGAACCGCTGCCATCAATGCCTCCATCCTCCCAAAGATGTTAGATACAGCCAATTCAACGGAAGGCTCTGTCCGGGAAGCAGGGGTTCATGTGCCTCTGATGATTATGAGAGGCGACGGCGGAGTCATGGAGATTACGGAGATGAAGAAGCGCCCTGTGCTGACCATGCTGTCCGGCCCGGCTGCTTCTGTCATGGGATCCCTTATGTATCTGAGGGCCTCCAACGGCGTGTACTTTGAGGTGGGCGGCACCACCACCAATATCGGCGTTATCAAGAACGGGCGGCCAGCCATTGACTACTCCATCGTAGGCGGCCATGCCACCTATATCTCATCCCTGGATGTGCGGGTGCTGGGCGTGGCAGGCGGATCCATGGTCGGGCTAACAAACAGGGCGTGGTGGATGTGGGACCCCGTTCCGCCCATATAGCAGGACTGGACTATGCCGTGTTCACGGATACGGATAAAATCAGGGGGGGCCGAAGGTGGAATTCTTCTCGCCCAAGCAGGGGGATCGGACGACTATGTGAGAATCCGGATGGAGGACGGATCCGCTGTCACCCTCACCAACTCCTGCGCAGCCAATGTGCTGGGACTGGTAAAAAGCCGGAACATTTCTCCTACGGCAACGTGGAATCCGCCAGAAAGGCCATGAAAGCCCCTGGCTGACTACTGCGGTACAACGGTGGAGGACATTGCAAAGCAAATTATGGAAAAGGCGTATGCCAAGATTGAGCCGGTGATACTGGAGCTGGCTGAGAAATATAAGCTGGAAAAGGACCAGATATCCCTGGTGGGCGTTGGAGGCGGAGCCGCTTCCCTGATCGTGTATTTCAGCAATAAGATGGGGTCAAGTACTCCATCCCGGAGAATGCCGAGGTCATTTCATCCATAGGAGTAGCCCTGTCCATGGTCCGTGACGTGGTGGAGCGCATCATGCCCTCCCCATCCAAGGACGATATCCGGGCCATTAAAAATGAGGCCCTTAACAAGGCCATTGAGTCAGGTGCAACAGCGGAATCCGTGGAGATTCATATTGAAATAGATCCCCAGACCTCCAAGGTGACGGCCATTGCCACCGGTTCAACGGAGGTGAAGACAGCGGACCTGTTAAAGGAATGCGACGAGGCAGAGGCAAGGCATCTGGCAGCAGAGGACATGAGGCTGGCGGATGGGGATACAGCCCCTTCTGGCAACGTCACCCTACTTCTATGTGTACGGCGAAGAACAGAGCCGGGTACACCGGGCGCTGTCCGCATCGTGGATAAGAAGGGATTCATAAAGGTACAGCGGGGAAGGGCCATGTGTTTAAAAACCACGGCAGCAGCCTATCTGGACGCGCTGAAACAGCTCTGGGACGACATGGCAGTATACCAGACAGAGCTGATTGCAAGGCCGGATTACTACCTGTGCATGGGCGCCAGGGTTATGGACTTTACGGCCCAGGATTTTTGAGCAGCTGGAGCTTTTTGACGGACCTGGAGGTATCTTCACTGGAACCGGATGAAGAAATCCTGGTGGTGGCTGCCAACATCAGGCAGAATTAAAGGCACGGACCCGCTAAAGGGGCCATGGGACCGGTCTGGAGGACAGAGATATGGAAGAGATGAACCTGAGGAAAATGATGAAGGGGCTGGCTGCCGTGGACGACATGACCTGGGGGAATGTACGCATTCTCCAGGGATGCGCTCCGGGATAAGGTGGACTGCGGCCGGAAAAAAGAGATGATAGAAAATCCATCTGCTGCGGCTATGAAACAGCGGATAAAATCATGGACCAGACGGGTACTTCAAATCCCCGGAGATTGCCGGAAAGCTGGGACTCAGGGTGGGTGGAATACCTGGATAAGGGGCAGATAGCGGACAGGGTGCTATTTGCCCTTTTCACCCCCTCCTGACCTGATACAAATTATGAGGGAGCCTATTGACAAGGCGGTTAAAGGCGGTTCACTGGACGGCTTTACCACAAGGGAGCAGCTGGAAGATTTGATTCTGGGCCATGAAATTTACCACTATCTGGAAGAGGAGTACGATGGGATTTATACCAGGACCGAGAAAATACGCCTGTGGAAAATCCTTGGTTTTGAGAACCGTTCCACCATAAGGGCCCTGTCGGAGATAGCCGGAATGTATTTTCAAAAAATTAAATGGTTTTCCCTATTCCCCATTTGCCTTAGATATCCTTTTGTACTATAATTATAATTCAGAGACAGCCCTGAACATGTACAGGGAGGTAGCAGAGATCTGACAGGAGGAGTTCTATGGGCAGCACAGACAGCAGGAATTCGGAAGACAACATATGACGTACTGCGCACAGACATTCTGAACCTGAAGCTGCGTCGGGATGATTTTCAGCATCAGGGATATCAGCGAGGCCTACCAGGTGGGAAGGACGCCGGTAAGAGATGCCCTCATCAGCCTTTCCAGGAGGGGCTTATCACCTTTCTTCCCCAGCGGGGAACCATGATATCAAGATTAATTATGACAAGGTACTTAACGAGCGCTTTCTCAGGACCTGTGTGGAGGAGAAGGTGATTCTGGAGTTTTGGCAGTGTGTGATTTAAAAGGCCATCACAGAGCTGGAGATGTCCCTGGACCGTCAGGAGAAGTTTGTGGAGGAGGAGGATATACGGGCATTTCTGGCCGAGGATATGTACTTTCATTCCATTTTTTACGTGGGGGGTCAACAAAGGGATACTGCAACGATATCATATCTGCCAATTCAGGCCATTACATGCGGATTCGTCTTTTTGGCCATGGCGGACCAGGGCATAGACAGGGAAGCCCTTAAGCAGCATAAGGAGATAACAGACGCCATTCTGGCCAAGGACTGGGAGCGGCTACACACTATTTTGAATTTTCATCTGAACCGCCTTGTGAATCAGGAGCGTGCCCTGCTGTCCAAATATCCGGATCTCTTTGAACGGGAAAAATGTGGAGGTGAGAAGGGAGCCGGACGAGCTGGGCGTGGATTTCCTGGTGGAGACAAAACTTAAATATCATGCGTAGAAAGGGGCTTTCCCGGCTGCATTTAACTGCTGCCGGGAAAGCCCCTTTGAGTTCATGTATGTATTTTACCAGATTCCCAGCGTGCTCTGAAGTGCCAGGCTCACTGCGGTGATTCCCACCCAGCAGCAGGCGCCCATGAGGATGGGCTTGCCGCCGGTGCGTATAAGCCTTACCAAATCCGTGTTCAGGCCGATGGCCGCCATGGCCAGGACGATGAAGAACTTGCTCAGCTCCTTAATGGGTGCAAAGACTGAGGCAGGAATCCCTGCTCCCATGGCAATGGTGGTGATGACCGAAGCCCCTGATGAAGTAGAGAATAAAAAACGGGAAGATATCTTTAAAGCTTACGGACTGTCCGCTGGCAAGATCCGCCTTTTCCTCCTTCCTGGTCGGATAAAGGCCAGACACAGGGTGATGGGAATGATGGCCAGGGTCCTGGTGAGCTTTACCGTGACTGCTTTGTCAGGGTGGCTGCCCCCAGATTCCACATGCTGTCCCAGGTGGCCGCGGCGGCGGTGACGGAGGACGTGTCGTTGATGGCTGTTCCTGCAAAAAGACGCCAAAGGCATTGCCGGAAGCAGTGTCAAATCCCAGGAACTTGCCGAAGGTGGGGGAACAGGATGGCTGCCAGCACGTTAAAGAAGAAAATCACGGATATGGCCTGGGCAACCTCATCGTCATCCGCATTGATTACAGGCGCCGTGGCTGCGATGGCGGAACCGCCGCAGATGGAGGAGCCCACACCCACCAGGGTGGAAATGTTGGATGGGATATGCATGAGCTTATGGAGCACAAAGGCAATCACCAGGGAGGTGGTGATGGTGCACACAATGATGGGAAGGGACTGCCTTCCCGTCTCCAGCACCACATTTAAGTTCATGCCAAAGCCCAGAAGGATGACCGCCCACTGCAGTATTTTTTTTGGAGGTGAATTTGATACCGTCCTCCAGCCCGTTTTTAGTTTTCATGAATACGGCTATGACCATGCCGGCAAGGATGGCGATGACAGCGCCGCCAATGATGGGGAACATTTTCCCCAGAAACCAGGAAGGGACAGCCAGCAGCAGGCAGAATGCCAATCCTTTCCATTTCTTTTGTAATGATGCCATTTCTTTTCCTCCTCATATTCCCGATAGCTTGATATTTGATCGTGTGCCGGGTGTAAAACCCAGCACACGGTTTATATGGTAACTTATGGAAAGCATAAAGTAAAATTATATATATTTATATTTTAATAAGAATGTGTTATGATTAAGAGAAACAGAGGGGAGAACAAAAAGGAGGAAATCAGATGCTGGATTTCAGGGTTTACACATTTCTTGCTGTCTGTGAAAGTACATGAATTATACAAGGGCTGCGGAGGCGCTGCATATCACGCAGCCCGCCGTGTCACAGCATATCCGGTATCTGGAGAACATGTACCAGGTGAAGCTGTTCCTGGCAGAGGGAAAGAAGATACACCTGTCCCCTGCGGAGAACGTCTGCTCCACGCAGCCACCACCCTTAAGAATGATGAGGTTTTCCTGCGAAAAAACAGATGCTTGAGGGGCCGGGGAGGGACTGAGCCTGCGGTTTGGGACCACCAGGACAATCGGGGGAGTCAGTGATATCCGCCCCTCTGGCCCCGCTATATCCACAGCCATCCCGAGGACCGCATCAGCGTTGTCATCAACAACACGGACGAGCTTCTGCACAAGCTGGTTTCCGGGGAGATTCAGTTTGCCCTGGTTGAGGGATATTATGATGACGTGGATTTTGATTCCATGGTTTTCAGGACAGAGCCCTTCATACCTGTATGTGCTGCCGGCCATGTATTTTGCCGGATCCGGTCCAGTTAAGGGACCTTTTGGGGAACATCTGCTTATACGGGGAGCCTGGATCGGGAACCAGGGATATTCTGAGAAGAATCTGGATATCAAGAATATCCGCCTGTCTGATTTTGCCCACATTACGGATCGGCAGCATGCATGTGATTCTCCAGCTGCTGGAAAAGGATGCGGAATCACCTTCCTGTACCGGACTGCGGTGGAGGAGGGGATAAAAGGAGGGGTGTTCAGGGGAACTGGAACTGAGGGATTTCCAGATGGAACATGACTTTGCCTTTATATGGAATAAGGGAAGCATATATGCGGATACATACAGGATGATCTGCAGGGAACTGCAGTGAAGGAATAATCCGGCCAAAGAAAGGCATTGCCGTAACCCCGGAGGGACGGACAATGCCTTATTTGTTATTTTAACAGACTGTCAATCTGCGCCCAGATTCCATTTATCTGTTCCATGGAGCTCAGGGCTTTTTTCTTCTGTTCCAGGCACTGGTTCAGTTTGGCGATGGCCTCATCATACTTTCCATCCTTCACATCGTTTTTGCCTGGGCCTTCAACAGCCTGGCCTGGCCGCTGGCTTCCGTATAGACACCTGCACTTCTGTGATATCATCCTTTAATTCCCTGACCTGGTTCCATGTATCCTTGTGTTCCTTTAACTGGCCGCTGTCCTTCCAGCCCTGGCGGACTGTCTTGGCGGCATCGGAGGCAGTGCGGTTGCTCTTCTGGAGATTTTTGATGGAGGCAGATGTGTCGGCCAGTTCCTGGCGGACCTGGGCTGTTTTCGGTGTTATACTCCTTTTTGTCTGGGCTGCAAAGGCAGGGAAGCTCATGGAGCAGGCCAGGGCTGCAGCGCATATAAAGACTGTTATTTTTTCATAAATAAAAACTCCTTTCTGTGGCTGTGAATGTCAGTCGGAATATGTCAGGATAATACGGAACAAGCGGTACCGGTATCCGCCGTCCCACCAATAGGATAGCACAGATGCAGGGCGGATACAGGTTAAAAATGCGGCAAAAAAATGTGGCAGCGGTTTACGGATTCCTGACGGGATGGTATGCTATCCGTAAATACTGTTACATGCAGGGAGGTTATTATGGCGAAACGCATATATGTGGCGGATGATGAACTGCATATTCGCACTTTGATACAGACATTCCTTGTCAATAGGGGATATGAGGTGGAGACATTTGAGGATGGAAACAGCCTGTTTGACGCATTCCATGCATCCTGTCCGGACTTGATCATTCTGGATGTCATGATGCCTGGAATGGACGGCTTTGCCCTGTGTACGGCGATCCGCAGGAAAGCCGGGTTCCATTATCATCGTGTCAGCCAAGGATGCTCCCATGGACCGGGTCACGGGCATCACCCTTGGCAGCGATGACTATATGGTTAAGCCCTTTCTCCCTCTGGAGCTGGTAGCCAGGGTCAAGGCGCTGTTTCGCAGGGGCCGGATACATCCGGCAGGATGCAGGGGAGACGCTGGTCTGCGCTAATTTAAGCCTGGACCCGCGCTCCCGCTGCATGACCGTGGACGGCGCCCACTTTTCCGTGACACCCACGGAATTTGCTTTCCTGCAGTATCTGATGGAGCGCAGGGGAGGCTGTATCAAGCAGGTGCTTTTGAAGGAAGTGTGGGAGCTGCCGGATTACGATTTGGATACCAGGGTGGCGGATGATCTGGTAAAACGCCTCAGGCGCAAATTCAGGGAGGCCAGGTGCAGGGCAGCCATTGAAACCGTATGGGGCTATGGATTCAGGCTGGAGGAAGACAGGGGAGAGGTCATGATGTCTGCCATTCGTTCACGCATCTTTGTTCCTGTGGTAATCCTGATTGTGCTGTTTCCTGTTCTTTCCTGGGCGCTGTTTTTCCTCTGCCTCAGGCTGGTACGTAAAGCGGATATCCAGCCAGAGCTTAGAACATCTGATGGAATCCGTCCAGTCCATGGCGGAGCAGGTGTATCCGCGGGATGGGGACGAAACTCTGACCAGGGATGAGGAGAAGATGTATTCCAGGGAATTTCTGAGCCAGGTCAGGGAGTATATATGAAAGGACGCCCGGAAGCCAGTCTCATTGCCTTTAATTCCCGGCTGAAGCTTACCTTTCCCAGGCAGGGGAGGAGGAATGGGAAGGAGAGGAAATCAGCAGGGCGTGCCGTGAGATGATTGCCAGCGGGATGTTTGAGGAAAATAAAGGGGCGGATGTCACGGCTGCTGTGGGAAAGCGGCAGTACATGTTCCGGCTCTATGAGACAGAGAGAGCTCCGGTAATATAAGGGGAAAATATCTGGTGGGATATGTGGAGATACCGGACACAAAAGCCCTTCTGTCCTACACGGGAGGGCTTCTTGCTGCCATTGCCAGTTTTCTGGCTTTTCTGTCCTAGTGGCTGCCTGGTTTGTGGCAGGCAGCATATCAGGCAACTTAAGGGGTCTGTGCAGGCAGGCCGGCGCCATAGGCAAAGGGAATTTGAGCCGTCCTGGGTTCATTATCGATCTCGGGAAATAGAAGATTTAAAGAATGCAATGAACGGCATGGCGGCAGAGCTGGACCGGACCGAACAAAAACAGCTGGCCTTTTTCAGAATGCATCCCATGAGCTTCGGACCCCCTTATGTCCATCTGCGGTTATGCCCAGAAATTCAGTGCAATGTGTTCCCGGACCATGCCCAGGCAGCCGCTGTGATTCTGTCTGAAACCATGAGGGATGAAGGAGCTGGTGGACGGCATACTGAGCCATATCCAGGCTGGACAGCCATGACACAAGGCTGCACACAGAGTTCATAAAGCAGGGGAGTTTATAGAGGAGCAGATTGACATTTTACAGGGGTTAGGGATAGCGGAGAAGGTGAGCATTGGGATGGAAAAGGGCAGGAGGATATCAGGGTCAGTGCAGACCCGTCCCTGCTTGGAAAAGCGTTTCAGAATGTGATGAACAACTGCGCCAGATATGCAAAAAGCAGTGTCACGGTCTCTCTTAAAAGGGAGGGGAATGGGCTGTTGTCTGTGTAAAGGACGATGGGCCAAAGCCTGGATGAGATTCCCCCATCTGTTTGAGCGGTTTTATAAGGGCAATAAAGGGAATTTTGGAATCGGGCTTTCCATTACGCGCGCTGCCATGGGTACATGGGAGGACGGGTCCAAGCCCGCAACAGGCGTCCGCCCTGTCATGGAGCCGAGTTCCGGCTGATGCTGCCTGTGGAGGGAAGCGGCTGGCAGGAAAGGGTAGCAGGCGCTTATGCGGGACCAGAGGCGCTTATGCGGACCAGGCGTCGGCAGGCGCTTATCTATCTGCAAACCAGAGGCAGCATGACGGATACCGTGAATACGTCGTTATTGTGGCTGATTTTCATGTCGCCGTTATATTTATGAATGACCGTGGATACATTGGACAGTCCTATGCCGCAATCACTGCTCTCCAATCTTGATGCTTTCGTACCGGTTTTGCCTTCTATGCGCAGCTGGCCGTTTGTAGGAATTGGAGATGCTGATGATCAGGAATGCCTTCTGGCAGCGGATTTCCGTATGGATGAACCGGTTGGCCCCCTTTCCCATACGGCAGCATGCCTCCAGGGCATTGTCAGGAGATTGCCCAGGATGATGCACAGGTCCACGTTCTCAAACGGCAGTTCAGGAGGCACCATAATGTTGGCTGTCAGGGGGAACGCAGCAGGCAGCGGCCTGCTGCTGGGCATTGTTGACCAGGATGTTGACCATGCTGTTTCCGCCGGTGAGGGGCACCTTCATGCCGTTGGCGGAGTCATAGATTTGTTCAATGTATGTAAGGGGCCTCCCTCATACTGGCCTGCTTTTTTAAAAACACCACCAGGGAATGGAGGTGTTTTTTAAATCGTGGCGCAGGGAGGTGATTTCCCCTCTGGGAGTCCTCCACCTTCTGATAGTAGGAGGACTGCATGGTAGGGAGTTTGTCCGCAATCATATTTTTCTGGCTCTCCTCGTTGATAATGGCATAATCGTCCACCAGATAGAACAGGAACATGGAGGAGCAGAAAAAGATTCCCCGATATCTCCAGGTAAAAATGGATACGCTGTTCCTCATGTGGAAAATCTGGATGGGTAATAAACAGGATCACGGAGGGACCAGGAAGGAAATGGCATTGTAAAGGGGTGGCTTTGTTGCTCTTTCTCATGTTTCTGCACAGGATGAACAACAGGGTGAAGAAGAAAAAAAGGATGCAGGCCGTCATCTGGGCCAGGGGGCTCTGAATCAGGAAATTAGGCTCTGAGGGAGGGGGCTCGTTGTGCAGAAAACGCAACAGCACTGCGGACAGCAGCTTGCAGGCATAGTTGAGGACAACGAACAGATAAGCAACCAGCACCTTGGTTCTGAGGGAATCTGTAAAGAATATGCAGCTTACCAGCATTGTGAAGGCGCAGTAAAAACGCACATGCTGAACAGAGGCGCGTTGAACCAGTAGAGTCACTCCACTGGAATATAAAATAAATCAGGATGCCCACCGTGTACTGGGACATGGGCCGCAGGTTCCGGTGAAGAAAGTTGCTGCACAGCCAATAAAGAATCAGGGTCTCGGCCACGGACAGCACAAAGCTGACCCAGGCATGCTGAATGACGTTCATCATAGGTCTGCCTCCATGCAGGCTGGAAATTTCATCATAGATTTGCCTCCATATAGCTTAAGAATTCCTGGTTCACTTCCCCTGCGCTTGTGCTTGCTCATAGGGAAGCACCTCTTTGTTGTCCATGGTTACGGAATCTTGAAAATATTATAAATATGGCTTACGTTGACCAGGAAGCTCTTGTGAATCCGGATGAAAAAGCCGTCCGGGCGGACTGCTCTTCCAGGGAACTGATGGTGCCTGTAAATGTAAATGTGCCTTCCTTTGCAACCACACGGATGGTCCTTAAATCTGATTCCAGATAATAGATATGGTCGGTCATCAGTTTGGTGGTGCCGTTTATGCTGGGAAAGGAAAAGATGGATGCCTGTTTTTTCTGCTGCCCTGTCAAGCAGCTCCCTCCACGGCGGACAGAAGTCGCCGCTCTCCACCGGCTTTTTACGATATAGCGGAAGTTGGCGCCCACCTTGTAGCCCTCCACCGTAATCCAGTGGCTGTCACAATGAGGATGGGAACCTCGTCGTCAGGCTGGCGACGTGCTTTGCCACCTCGATGCCGCCCATGGTTCCATGCGCATGTCTATACCAGGATGTCGCAGAACCCTTTTGTTTATAATCCTTAAGCAGGTCCAGGCCGTCTGTGTAGGATAAGATATCCACAGGCCGTTTTTCTTTTTTTGTTCCAGATACCGCACAGCACCATCAGGTCCATGGGACTGTCATCGCAAAGTACAATTCTGAACATGACCATTCTCCCCTGAAATTAGTTAAACTTATAACGATTATACAATTCTTTCAGTGGTATTGTAAATGGGGTTTTGGACAAAAATACATTTCTGACCAATTTTACACTGAAATTATCGTTTGCACAAAGTATTGCGTTAATTTTTCCCTTGTGTAAAATGAGGATATGAGTTGAGAAACAATATAAAAAACAAGAAAAGGGGGAAACAGATCTTTATGTCTGGACCAAGTGGAAATGATGCAGGCGGAATGAAAAGACCCTGTCCATATGGAATTTCTTTACCATTGGATTCAGGGGCCATCATCGGTACTGGCTAGGTGCTGCTGGTAGGTGACTGGATGGTGATTGAGGCGGACCCATAGCGGCCCATGATTGCATTTGCCATAGGGCCGTGTTCCTGCTTCCCATAGGTGCCGTGTTCGGGGGAGCTGACAGCGGCCATCCCTATCTCCGGCGGAATCATTGAATATGTGGACAGGACCTACGGACGCAATGCCTCATACATAACAGGACCGGGTTCCTGGCGCTGGGCAACGGTATCCTCTGCCCATGGGAGGCCATCGCTATTCCACATTAGTATCCGGATATGTTTGGGGGCCTGTTTCGGTTCTCAAGGGCGGTTAAGCTCTATACCATCATGGGGGCGGATGTACCTGTTCCCCACTGTCATAGCGCTGGGATTTGCAGTCTATGTGATTCTCCTTAACTTCCGGGGCGCCAAAGCGCAGCCGCTAAGCTGCAGGCATTTCTGACAAAGGCCCTATTGGCGGGGCATGCTCCTGGCAATGGTGGCAATCTCCTTCGTGAAAGGCGGGCCGTCCAACATCCTTCCCCTCCTTTACACAGGTGGAGGGACCGTCCACGTGAGACCAGCGCGCAAACAAATATGTTTGCAGGCATTATCGGTGCTGGTAATGACCCCGTTCTTCTACGCAGGGTTTGATACCATACCGCAGCAGGCTGAGGGAAGCGGCGGAAGGCCTGACCGGAACAAGTTCGGCAAGGTTATCGGTACGGCGCTCCTGGCGGCTGGCGGTTTCTATATGATTTGTATTTATTCCTTCGGCACCATCATACCGTGGACTGATTTTATAAAGAGCACGGTTCCGGCATTAATTGTCTTAAGAACATCAACATGTTTTTGTATGTGGCAATGCTGATAATCGCCATTAGGCCCATGGGCCCTGGCGCGAATTCTTCTGTTGGAGCTACCAGCCGCATCATGCTGGCTATGGGACGTAAGTGATGTGCTCCGGACAGCTTTGCGGTCCTGGATGAAAAAAGCGGGGCGCTCCAAGATGGCCAACACAGTGCTGGCAGTCCAGACCATTATGGGTCCTTTCCGGGTAAAACATGCTGGTATCCCTGACCAATGTGTCGGCGCTGGCATTCATCTTCTCCTTCGCACCATGGTAAGCTTTGCCTGCAGCAAGATGCGCTATGCGGAGCCTGACCTTCCAAGGCCTTACCACAAGGTTCCCGGCGGAGAAAAGCAAGGCATCTGCATGGCATGTCTGGCAGGTATGAACATAGTGGTTTGACATGGCGCAATAAGTGGGCCATCAATGGCTGGTCTGTGGGCGCCCGCTGTTGCAGGGCCGCAACCAATAATAAGCGGCAATAAATCAGCCACATCACAACATATCAAATAAGAGGATTTTTTCAATGAAGAAGGTAGCTTTTAAAGGCGGTTTACTGATTGAAGGCGGAAGTACCAGCGCGGAGCCAGGTGGTGAACAAGT
>VOFH01001663.1_pt1 | contig 37461 bp, 69 predicted proteins | sample 5384091 | NCBI WGS metagenome assembly VOFH01 (sample SAMN12384727, study PRJNA508395) | human gut metagenome | isolation source: healthy gut G | host: Homo sapiens
TCTTAAGGCGGCATCATTTCTGCCCTGGGACTACAGCAGCGCCAGGGCAAATGTCAACGGGCTGATCCGGCTGGATTATGCCCCGTTTTGGCTTGGCGCGGGTCTGCTCTTTGAGCGCATTCTCGTGCACGCAAACCGGCTCACATAGCCAGACCGCGCATGGCGCCCCTTTTTCCCGGCACGCACTCCTGCGCCCTGTAAAAGCAGCGGCTTTTCCTACAGATCCACATCATCTGCAATGCCTGCACCGATGTCCTGCATGTTTAATGTGCGTCTCTTGATGCGCGCCGCCTCGGATGCCTTCAGAAGATAATTCTTAATCTCCTTTGCATGCTTGATATGACTCAGGCGAAGTTCCTTGTCTGTCACGTCTCCGGTGTAGCAGATGATCGTTCCCAGCCCGAAAATCCGCTCCGGCAGTGTGGCTGTCAGCTTGACATCCTGCACTTTGTACATGTAGCAGTCATTCTCTTCCACCTTGATCAATCCCTCATCGACGGTAATCATATCCTGACTGATCGTATATTTTGTAAATGTCCATGGAAGTCCGAAGAAAGTAACCGTTTGCGCTCCTGATACTTTACCTCCTCCGCTTCTCCCTGACTAAAATTTGTCTCTTCTGCCATGTCTGTTCTTCCTTTCCTTGTATGTTCCGCCCCGGGCGAAACTTTTTGCATTCTTTTCTGCGTACCTGTAGTTTACTTCATTTTTCTTTTTCGCGCAACCAAATATCAGAAAACGGCTTCCATCTTTTGAAATATCACACAAAAAGTCCGCCATTTTGCGATTCGTGCGTAAATATTTTTCCCCTTGAATTCGCAGAGTGATTATTATATGATAGAAAAAATGCCTGGAGACAGACAGATTCACTCTGCTGTTTCCGGTCAATACAAGGAGGATTTTTATGCGTCATTTAATGAGCCCATTGGACTTCTCCGTCGATGAGTTGGACAAGCTTTTGGATCTTGCCAACGATATCGAGAAGTACCCACAGAAGTATGCCCATGCATGCGAAGGGAAAAAAGCTGGCAACCTGTTTTTATGAGCCAAGCACCCGTACCAGATTAAGTTTTGAAGCTGCCATGTTAAATCTCGGCGGTTCTGTTTTAGGTTTCGCCAGTGCCGATTCCAGTTCTCGGCAGCCAAAGGCGAAAGCGTTTCCGATACCATTCGTATTATTTCCTGCTATGCAGATATCTGTGCTATGCGTCATCCAAAGGAAGGTGCACCTCTTGTTGCCTCCCAGAAATCCCGAATTCCCGTTATCAATGCCGGCGACGGCGGACATAACCACCCCACCCAGACTCTTACCGATCTGTTAACCATCCGTTCTTTAAAAGGACGCCTTGGCAATCTCACGATCGGACTCTGCGGCGACTTTAAAATTCGGGCGCACCGTACATTCTTTAATCTCTGCGCTGATCCGCTATCCGGGCATCCGTTTCGTGCTGATCTCCCCGGAAGAGCTTAGAATTCCAAGCTACATCCGTGAGGACGTCCTTGCAGCGAACAATATCCCATTTACCGAGGTGGAGCGTCTGGAAGACGCCATGCCGGATCTGGATGTTTATACATGACCCGTGTACAGAAGGAACGCTTCTTCAACGAGGAAGACTACGTCCGCTTAAAGAATTTCTACATTCTGACCAAAGCGAAGATGGATCTCGCCAAGGATGATATGCTGGTGCTTCATCCGCTTCCGAGAGTCAACGAGATCTCCGTCGAGGTCGACGATGACCCGAGAGCTGCCTACTTCAAGCAGGCACAGTACGGCGTCTATGTCCGCATGGCGCTGATCTTAACACTCTTAGACATCAGGGTCGATTAAATAAAATCGACAGAAAGGACAGATACATGTTAAATATCAGTGGAATCCACGAGGGATTTGTATTAGACCATATCAAAGCCGGTATGAGTCTGCAGATCTACCACGACCTGAAGCTCGACGAGCTTGACTGCACAGTTGCGATTATCAAGAATGCAAAGAGCAGCAAAATGGGCAAGAAGGATATCTTGAAGGTGGAATGCCCGGTCGAAGCGCTGGATCTCGACATCCTCGGCTTCATCGATCACAATATCACAGTCAACGTCATCAAGGACGACAAGATCTATGACGAAAAAGGAACTGCATCTTCCAAAGCAGGTCAAAAACGTCATCGCCTGCCGGAATCCGCGCTGTATCACTTCCATCGAGCAGGAGCTTGACCAGATCTTCCTCCTGACCGATGAGGAAAAAGAAGTCTACCGCTGCAAGTATTGTGAAGAAAAAATACCGGAATCCAAACCGCAGATAAACCGGCTGTGCCTTTTTAAGTGATAAGCAGTATTGCAGGAAGAACTGAGAACAGAAAGTTCCGGATAACCATACAGCGGCAAATTCAAACGCAAAATCCGGTATTTCTAACCATGCGAAGGCTGGCATTCATGATGATCCGTGTCTTTCCAAGTTTGGAGCACTCCACGGGCTGTGTCCGCAAACCAGCAGACAATTTTAGGACTTTTGTGCGTGTCCCTTATAGCACTGCTGAACAAAACATAACCGCGCGAAGCCGATGTTTGAATTGGCATCTGCCGTATTTTCAATTGCAGATGCCAACGAGTTTCGGTTCGCGCGGTTTTATATTGTCTGTGAAGCAGTGCTATTAGGGACACCAGAAAGTCCGCTCATTGTCTGTGGCTTGTCGGGCACACTCCGGGGAGTGTCCAAACGCGGAAGAGACACGGAATGGAATACCAGCCGCCGCATGGAAGAAATACGTGAATTTTGCTTCAAAAATTTGCCGCCGTATGGTTATCTAGAACTTTCAGGTATCTGTTTCTAATAATACTGCTTATCACTACAAAAGGCACTGACCGCTTACAGCAATTCCTTTAAGATCTGGTTCACCAGTGCAGGATTTGCCTTCCCTTCATCGCTTTCATCGTCTGTCCGACCAGAAAGCCGATTGCTTTTTTCTTTTCCATTGTGGTAATCCTCCACCGAGTGCGGATTCTCCGCAACGACTTTCGCCGATCCATCTCATTTTCTTTTAACAGGCGGATGATCTCACCCATGATCCAGTTGGAAACCTTCTTCGGCTTGTTACAAATTTCTGTTGTTGCCTCAAAAAGATCGGCAAACTTTTTATGTCCGGTGATAATTTCCGCATCATAATCCGGCAGACCGAATTCTTTTTTATAACGTTCTAATTTTTCTGTGCGGAGTTCCGGCTGTCTTGCTTTAATTTCTGCGATCCACTCGTCGCTTATGACAATTGGGACAAGATCCGGTTCCGGGAAGTAGCGGTAATCCTGTGCATCCTCCTTGGAACGCATTGCATAGGAATACTCTTTGTTGTCATCCCATCTTCTGGTCTCCTGAATAACCTTTTTCCCTTCCTCGATCAGCTCGATCTGACGGGCACGCTCGCCCTCGATGGCTCTTGCAATCGCCTTGAAAGAGTTCAGGTTTTTCATCTCGGTACGTGTTCCAAATTCCGGGGCTCCCGCCTCCCTGACGGACAGGTTGACGTCGGCACGCATGGAACCTTCGTTTAATTTGCAGTCCGATGCGCCAAGATACTGGATGATCAGCCTCAATTTTTCCAGATAGGCAATGACCTCCTCCGCGGAGCGCATATCCGGTTCTGACACGATCTCGATCAACGGAACGCCGGAACGGTTGTAATCCACAATTGACACGTCCTCCCACTCGTCATGCACCAGTTTTCCCGCATCTTCCTCCATATGGATCTCGTGGATGCCGATCGTCTTTTTGCCGGCAGCCGTCTCGATCTCCACGCCGCCGTTGCGGCAGATCGGCAGATACAGCTGGGAAATCTGATAGTTCTGCGGGTTATCCGGGTAAAAATAGTTCTTGCGGTCAAATTTGCAATACTGGTGCAGTTCGTCGCAAGTCCGACTGCCATCGCATATTCCACCACCTGCTTGTTCAATACCGGAAGGGATCCCGGCATGCCGGTGCACACCGGGCAGGTGTGGTCTGTTGGGCGCTCCGCCAAAGGCTGTCGAACAGCCGCAGAAAATTTTTGTCTTTGTCGCTAATTCTACATGGACTTCCAGTCCGATTACGGTTTCGTATGTTTTGCTCATCTATCTCATCCTCCCACTGTCATGCCAACGGACTGTGTTCATATTCCCTGGTCTGCTCAAATGCATATGCCGCGCGGATGATCTTTTTCTCCGCAAAGCAATCACCGATGAGCTGCAAACCGATCGGGAGTCCGCCCCTGATCGGTTCCGCGGGGAACCTTAATTCCCGGGAGTCCCGCAAGGTTCACGGAAATCGTATAGATGTCGCCCAGATACATTTTCAGCGGATCGCTTAAAGACTGTCCTAATTTCGGTGCCGTCGTCGGTGCCGCCGGTCCTCAGCATCACGTCATATTTTTCAAATGCCTTGTCAAACGCCTGCTTGATCAACGCCTTCGTGCGGAGTGCCTTTAAGTAGTAGGCGTCGTAGTAACCGCTGCTCAGCACGAAGGAACCCAGCATGATACGGCGCTTCGCTTCCGCGCCAAATCCTTCGGAGCGGGTCTTTTTATACATATTGTGAAGCCCGTCATACTGCTCTGTGCGGTATCCGTATTTGACACCGTCAAAACGTGCCAGGTTGGAGCTCGCCTCCGCGCAGGCGATGACATAGTAAGCCGGGATTGCATACTCGACCAGACTTAAATCAAACTCCTCCACGATCGCACCTTTCTCCTCCAGCTTCTTTGCCGCGCCAAGAACCGCCGCCTTTACCTCCGGGTCCAGTCCGTCGCCGAAATAGTCTCTCGGAATACCGATCTTCATCCCACGCACATCATCCACAAGCGCCGCTGTAAAATCATAGTCCTCGCGCTGCACCGATGTGGAATCTTTGACGTCATGTGATGCGATCGCCTCTAAGATCGTCGCGCAGTCGGTCACATCCTTGGCGATCGGTCCGATCTGATCCAGGGAGGAACCGTAGGCAATCAGTCCGTACCGGGATACCGTTCCGTAAGTCGGCTTGATGCCGGTCACGCCGCAGAAAGAGCTCGGTTGACGGATCGAGCCGCCGGTGTCGGAACCGAGCGCATAGCTGCACTCTTCCGCTGCAACCGCCGCGCAGGAACCGCCCGACGAACCGCCCGGCACATGCCCGGTATTCCATGGGTTCTTTGTCACACCGTACGCCGAGGTCTCGGTCGTGCTTCCCATGGCAAACTCATCCATGTTCGTCTTGCCGAGGATGACCGCCCCTGCCTTTTCCAGATTAAGAACCGCCTCGGCTGTGTATGTCGGGACGAAATTGTATAAAATTTTGGAAGAACAGGTCGTAAGCAATCCCTTCGTGCACATGTTATCCTTGATCGCTACCGGCACACCCGCAAGCGGTCCGGTCAGTTCTCCCGCATCAATCTTCGCCTGCACTTCCTTAGCACGTTTTAATGCACCCTCTCTATCGACCGTCACAAAGCTGTGCACCTGTGCCTCACGCTTCTCAATCGCATCTAAAGCCGCCGTCACTGCCTCCTCGACGGTCACTTCTTTTTCTTTTATCTTTCTGCCGAGTTCCACGGCAGTCAAACTCATCAAACTCATCTGTTTTCCTCACTTTCCCTCTTTCATGCGCATGCACGCTCTCTCATGCCCTGCCCTATGAAATCGTCTTCGGAACCTTTAAAGCCGCCGTCTTTTTTCACCGGAGCGTTCGCAAGTGTGTCCGCACTTCCGTCGCCATTTGTCACCACATCCTCCCGGAAGACATTATTCACCGGGAATACATGCGACATCGGTTCCACGCCCTCCGTGTCAAGTTCATTGAGTTTGTCAATGTAATCGAGCATCTCCCCATATCTTTCTTCGCCCGCTCTTTTTCCTCGTCGTCAAGCTCCAGCTTCGCAAGGATTCAACGTACTCGATCGTCTCATCGGAAATCACGTTCTTCGGTGTGTGTCCGGTCTGTTCTCCCTGCTGTTTTCCCTCTGTCTGCGCACTATCTACTGCTTTTTGTGCCGCACCCTCTGTCTGCGCGTCCACTGTCACTTCCGTACCGCATTTCCATCGCCCACATATGTCACCATGCCATACAAAGCGCAGTCACAGATACCGGTATTGTTCCAGTCTGCACGGATTCTCGTACCCTCGTAGTGCATGCCGCATTTTTTCATGACCTCTCCGGAATACGGATTCTTCGGATCATGTCTGGACTCCAGCCGCAGTACGCCGACCTCCTCAAACAGATAGCGCATGACCTCGGCAAGTGCCTCCGTGGTAATGCCTTTGTGCCAGCGGCTCCTGCTGATGCAATAACCGATCTCGCAGGACTGTGCCTTTTCATTGCGGCTCACGACAGCGATACTGCCGACCGGCTCTCCGCTTTCCTTTTCCTCGATACACCACTGGTATACCTCCGGATTGTCATAGGCCGCTACCCACTCTTTTAATATCTGTCTGCTGATCTCTGCGCTCTCGTGTGTCGGCCAGGTCAGAAACTTTGTGACCTCAGGATCGCCCGCCCAGTTCTCATACATTTTTCTGCATCTTCTAATGTAAAACGTCTCAAAATCAGCCGCTCTGTCTCAAGCCGTTTTGTTCCCAAATCTTTCACTGTCATTCTCCTCTCTGCATCCCGTACGTCCCGCCGAAACGCTCCCGCACTTTTGCATTCAGCTTTTTTGTATACTCTCTCAATCATCCACGGTTCACTGCACGCCGCGAGCGCCTCCTCCATGGAAAACCACCGCACACCGCTGTTCTCGTCCGGCTTGATGCGAAGCACTTCCTCTTCATCCGCCTCCAGAAGATACGACACATTCAGATGCAGATGCGACGGCACGTAGACTCCACGCTTTTCATGCCCGTCGACCGTCAGAATCTCAAGTGAAAAGATGTCTTCCGAAATCGCCCGTATCTCTGTCACGCCGGTCTCCTCCATCGCCTCGCGCTTCGCAACCGCCAGAAGGTCTCTGTCTCCGTCCGCATGACCGCCCGTCCACGCCCACGAGTGATAAATGTTATGATAGATCATCAGCACCTTATCGTGCGTGGCGTTCAGCAGCCACGATGACGCTGTCATATGCGCCACCTCATTCTCTCTTGTAAAAATAAACCGGCTGTGTGGCAAGAAGCGCCGCATCACTGCCTGATCGTGTGCTTCCTGCTCATTGTACGGCTTGTAGTCTGCAATCTGTTGTTCTATGTTCATGTGTGAGTTCCTTTTCTGTTGTTATTTTAAGCCGCTTTGTTGCTTTTTTATTTTTCTACGGTTCTAACCGGCTTAGATCCCTTGAGAACAGGGTTGTCTCGCGGACATTGTCCTCGCCGACCAAGCTTCATGGTCAGGCGCTCAAGCCCGATTCCCAGTCCGCCGTGCGGTGGCATGCCGTATTTGAATACCGCCAGATACTGTTCCATGCCCTCGGTCGTCATGCCGCGCTTCTCGATCTTATCCAGCAACATCTGATAATCGTGGATTCTCTGACCACCTGTCGTGATCTCCAGTCCGTGATACAACAGGTCAAAAGCTCAGCGTGTATGTCGGATCTGCGGGATCGTCCATCGCATAAAACGGACGTTTTTCGACGGGTAATGTGTCACAAATACAAAATCCGCACCACATTCTTCCTTATAATACTGTCCGATCAGCGCTTCCTCTTCCGGCTCAAGATCGTAAGGATTTCTGATCTGGCGGTGATATTTTTCCGCCACTTTCTGTTTCGCCTCATCAAAGCGAACCGCTGGGATCTGCTCCACATTCGGAAGCGTCACGCCAAGCATCTTTAATTCCTTGGCGTAATCCCGCTCCAAAAGCTTCATGGTATATTGTAAAATCCGGTTTCCATCGCCATGATGTCCTCAAATCCGTCGATGTATCCCATCTCAAAGTCAAGGCTGGTATATTCGTTCAAATGACGCTTGGTATTGTGCTTTTCCGCACGGAACACCGGCGCGGTCTCAAATACCCGGTCGAACACGCCCACCATCATCTGCTTGTAGAACTGCGGGCTCTGCTGCAGCACTGCCGGTCTGTGAAAATACTCCAGCCGGAACAAATTCGCGCCGCCCTCGGCGCTTTTCGCTCCGATCTTCGGTGTATGAATCTCCGTAAACCCTTCGCTGTACAGAAAATCACGGAATCCTCTGACCACGCCCTCCTGGATGCGGAACTTCGCCCGCTCTCTGACGTTGCGCAACGCAATCGCACGGTGATCCAGATTCGTCTCCAACGTCGTTGGCAGTTTCCACTTGAAATCGCAAACGGAAAGGCTGTTCCGCCGGTTCCGACAACACGCGGATTGTATCCAGACGTACCTCAAATCCGTTCGGCGCGCGGTGCTCTGCCGCACGTTTCCCTCCACCTCGATGGTCGACGCTTCCTTCAGTTCTTTTAAATCGAACTTTGTTTTTCCCTCTTCAAATACGCACTGCAGTAATCCCCTCTCTTGCGCAGGATCACAAATGCAACCTCGCCCATATCGCGGATGGTGTGGACGGCGCCATTTACTTTTACCTGTTTTCCTCGAAATCCCCGGAAAGGATTTCACTGATTTCCACCGTTTCTTTTTTGCTCACTCCTGTTACATATTCCATATTGTACGCTCCTTTTCGTCCGGTGCTGCCGGATTGATCTAGGTGCGGGACGGGATTCCTTTCGTGCATCGGCTGCTTTTTCAAGAATCATGTGCATTTGCCGCACACTTGCGCCGACATTGGCTGACTGCCTGATGCGGTATGCAGAGCACTCTCTGCCTTTTTGTAAGATGCATATCCCGTCTGTCAGGGCTTCTGCTCTATAGGATGCACTGCTTTCTCATTTAACCTGATGCAATATTTCCTAAATAGAACAAAAAGCCCCGGAAAGACAAACTGTCTTTCCGGGGCGGGATCTTCTTCTGCAACTTCTGCTTGTATTCCCGCGGTACCACCCGCTTTGAAAAATGATTCGCAAAATCATTCTTCCACTCTTTGTGCTTAACGCGCACCAACGTACTGACCTACTTTTTACCACTGCCGTCCCCTCTTACTTCTACCCGCAGGATAAGCGCCTGTTCAATCAGTCTGCTCCAGAGTGTTCCCTGTATCTCCTCTTTCAAACAGCGCTCTCAGTCGGTGACGCTATATTCCTGTCGACGCCTGAAGATCAGAGTCTCCTTCATAGCCTTTCATGCTTTAACAATTTAATGTTGTAACATTTATACCACATCGTTCTGGGGTTTTCAAGATATTTTTTCAAATATTTTGTAAAATATGTGCGACACCGTGCATTGCCGGCCTCTTTTCTATATTGCGCCTTTTTCTTTTAAGTACGCAAGGAATCCCTCGCATCCGGCATCCACATCCCGGTAGGTATCCTCAAAATTACCGCTGTACCAAGGATCTGCGATCGAGCACCCCTGGTCTGTCCGTGTAATCTAACAACAGCCCGATCTTCCCCTCCGTATCCGCTCCCGTGATCCGGATCGTATTGCGGATATTCGCGGTATCTGCACAGAGTAAATAGTCATAATGCTCATAGTCTTCCCTGGTCACCTGCCTGGCGCGCTTGCCTCTAAAATCCGTGTACGCCGTCCCGCCAATCCCGCGCCGTCTTAATTCTGCCTGCGCCGGCGGATAGATCGGATTGCCTTTTCCGTTCCAGATCTCTTCTGTGGAGGTGGCGGCGGAAGCAATCTCGAAACGGGACGTGAGACCTCGCTTTTCGACTTTGTCTTTTAAGATGAACTCTGCCATGGGGAACGGCAGATGTTGCCGTGGCAGATGAAAAGTACTTTAATTTTATCTTGCATATCTTCGTTTTTCCTTGTATATCCTTATTTTCCTAGGTTTTATCGCACTTTCACGACATCTAACCCAATGGTCTTATCCTAGCATAAAATCGCATATTTTACCATATCTCGGTAAGTAAAATGAGTACAAATCTAGGTACAAACCCGATTCGTACTCATCAGTACTTTTCCCTATGCCCTTTATTTCCTTACTTGGCACACTTTTTCATTTCTTTTTCTATCCTTTCAAGCCTCTCCATTTTCTCTGTGCATCTTCCAACTTAAGGTGTGTATACACATTTGAGGTAACCAACGAATTTGCTCGTAGATTTGTTAGGGCCGAAGAACAGATTTTCATTAACGGAACCGGTATTAACGAGCCATCCAGCCTTTTAATAACCGCAGAGACAGGACGTTCTATTGATACTACCGATACTTTATCTTACGCTGACATTATCGCTTTGTATTTTGCAACGAAGCCTAAATTCAGGAAAAATGGTGTCTGGTTAATGAATGACAATAATGGATTAACCCTCAGAACATTAAAAAAGACAAGGATGGCAATTACCTGTGGCGGCAGTCTGATGACACAATCCATAGCAGGCCAGTGGTTATCTCGCCATATATGCCGGATATAGCAGCCGGCAGTATTCCTGTTGCATTTGGCGATTTGTCCTATTTCTGGATATTAGAACGACAGCCACTGTCCGTAAAGATCTTAACTGAACTGTATTCTCGCGAGAATTTGACCGGTTATGCTGCTTATGAACGTATCGACGGTAGGCTCATCCGTCCAGAGGCTGTTCAGCTTCTTTCAATAAAATAATACAGGGCGTCTCTGCGACACCCCTGCATCAAAGAATCATATTATTTTATACTTTGCGAAACGCTGAATTTCAGAAAGATTTTGAAGCAGAATCCGGCGAGCAAGTTTGCTGTCGTCTCCGATGAATCCCAAACGTAAAAGGAAACATCGGAATGCATATTTTTCATTCTCAACTTCTTTATCCTTCAGCGATACTCGTTTTAGTTTTATTGCTAATTCGCATAATTTAGAAATAAATTCTGTATATGCATTCGCAACATCCGACTCAGACGCAAGTGGAAACCAGGGAAATGAAACCTGATTCCGGGTAATAACAACCTCAACTGCTCTGCTCGGAATGCATGTTTAAAAAGCGTTTGTTTTCCTTCTATCAACTTCTGCAAATTTTCCAGCTTATCATCTGTAAACATGTTTCTTGGAACTGATATGCTTAATACATCTGCTTTCACAGTTTCATCCTCCGGCAGCCCCTAATTGTTGTATGCGCTCCCCATTGTAAAACCGTTCTAAAATCAATTCCAATTTACTTTCTGACAAATCCCCGGATGTATGAAACACTCCGTTCTTATCCAGAATGCAGCCCCAATCAGATAATCAAACTTGGGTGTTCTAGTATACTTCACCTGCATTCCAAGCAATTCACCTATGGCATAAGCCAGCTTCTTTCGTTCCTCTCCTTTAACCTTAAAATCAATCTCTGTAATCATTGCACATACCACCTTTCTTTTTAGTATGTACATATATCACTCTAACTGAATAATAAAGCAAGTCAATTCTGAAATACTTTTTACACAAAACGCCATATTATTCGCGCAGAAGTATTCCTAAAACATCCTTTAAATGCAGGGTTTTCCAGGCAAATATTCGCCAAAGAGAATACCCCCTCTGCAATTTCGCGAAAAAATGCGCGTGAGATGGGGCATCGGTCTTCAGTGCGAAAAGTAGTAGAGATTTGAACCGCCCCTGCCATCCCTAAATAGATATTCTTTTTTACGCCGAGTCTTTTTTTTTTTCCATAATTGATATATACTCTTCATTCATATCACATAAGATAGCATTAAATCCATTTTTTCTTGCTGATGCACCACTCGTACCGGAACCTGCCATCGGATCAAAACAATTTGGTAATTACCCAATGCCATCATTAACAACTTGTCAAAACAGCCTCAGGTTTTTGAGACGGATGGCCAGTTTGTTCTTTTTTTCCGACAAATCCTATAATCAACGGTTCTTCAATAACGCTTGGTGGTCCTGGTACAAATCTCATTTTACCTTCTTCAAATTTCACTTTTTGTTCATCAGTTAAAAATGCTCCGGATGCAATGAATATCCATCTTTCATAAACTGTATACAAGCATTCTGGCTTGACCTCCATCCACGAATAACAGATGGACAATTCTTATAATACCAAGTAAGCCAAGCTGACATATAAAAATCTTCTGGTGCATAACGCACATACGGACCTATTATTTCAGGAAATCCCCATAAATAAATAATGTCACATAGTTCACCTGATTTGTCTAATAATTTTTTATAAAATTATCATATTCTTCCGTTGGCAAAACTCCACCTGTTCCCTTATTATACCAAGGATCTAACATAGTACATTCTATATGTATCTTCTCATTCTTTAATAACTCAATTGAAGAAAAAAACGTCCATTGGTGGTAAAATAGCCACTCCAGTTTCTTTAATTGATTCAAATATTTTATTTTTATACTCATTATCTATTTTTTACAAATCCTTTCTCTAGAAGCCACTGTAAATCCTCAAACGGATCAGTTGGTGTCTTCCACAATTTTTAGCATAGGAGCCTACTTCCAACGCTTTTTATTACATTAGCTTGCGGCATTCCCCAAATTGTAGTATATCCAGGAACAATTAGGAATCCAGCCCTCTTATCAGATGGAATTGGTTCTCCGTAGTTGGCAATAATATCCAATAAACAGTATTTTCGAACAATTGTCTCTCGTTCTTCTGTCAACAATAAATTCTCTTTTTCTTCTAAAATTTTATTATTTCTTTTAGCATTTCCTAGTACTAGCTCAATTTCTTCAATAGTATATCCATCTTTCTTTAAAAACCTAATAACATCTTCTTGTCTACCACCAGTCACTAAAATTGAGTGTTCAATTTCTAAAATAGTCAAAAATTTTATTTCTTGTAATTCACGTCGTAATTTTAAAGGTGCACTATTTATCTGTATAAAATCTTTTGTTGACGGCTTAGCCAACATCTTTCGCAAATCACCATTTAGTGACGAGAAATAACCTGCTCCATCTAAATATTCAATGAAAACTGCTTGCGGATATTTTTTTAGTGTAACCTCTCTACTGCTATCGGTTTGATCTACAACTTTATGAGAAACGCTCCCGAATCACCAGCATAAAATTGACTTTGAACAAATATTTTGGAACCACTTTCTCTAGATTGATAAGGTATTATAAAATCATATTTTCTCTTTTTCAATTGTGGATTTACTTCTAAACCTTCTAATATTTCCCCAATTTCTACATCTTGCATATTATAATCACTACCCGCTGTCATACCCCAATCATCCATATACGAACGAAGAATGTTCTCTGGAATATGTCCCTGTGTAGCAGTAATTGAACCACGTGATTGAAAAATCACCATTGGACTAAACAAAGAACTTTCATTTCCAAGTTCACATTGGGCGCAAAATGCATTACCTAAACACCATAACTGTTCTGAATATTGTTCATCAGAAAGTATCAAATGTATATATGACTCTAAAAATTTCTCCTGAACATCTACTTTTTCAGACAGATGCAATATAATTTTGTAACCGCGTCAAATTGCAAAGTTCGAGGCAAATTCTTCTCAATCCACTCTCCCGATGCATTTTTCTGTGGATACGTCAATATATCATACGTATTTCTTAATAATAATGGATATTGGCATTTTAAATTATTATCTGTTTTTCCTGTAACCAACAAAAGAACATTACATATACTATTTAATATTTTTTCTTGTTCTTCTTGCTTCCGTCCTGAAATATACTCAACTATATTTTTTGCTAATCGAGATGACGAACAACTTTGCAATTCCCTAAAATTGTTTGTTATTGCAGCCATAGCTTGAAAACCAAACTTCATATTATCTAAATTATCCTGAAATTGAGGCATATCCCTTATCTCTCCCAAAGATGGAGTTACCCATATATCAAATTCTGACATTTTTTCATCCAACGTTTCTGTATACTTGTGAAGTTTCATGTCATCCTCCTTTTTTTATTTAGTAAATCTTTATCAAAACTGTATATAATTAACGGTGTCTTTTATCGTCATCTGCTTCGATTATCTTTACTGCCTCCTTAAGAGCTGTCCTCCTCACAAACTCGCTATATGAAGCATATGATTCAAGCCTTGCCGCGTGCTTTAATTTATCCAATTCTTCTTCACTAACTCTTATACTCATAGAAATTGTCTTGTTCATTTCGAAGCCCTCCTACGTTCAAAATTATATCATCTGTGTGCAACATTTACAATACAATTCACCACATTTCAACATAAAAATAGCAAGTGCTTTTGCACCTGCTACTTCCACACTTATTCATAGGACAACTATACATTTCATCTCATTATTTTGCTATCCTTGTCCGTATAAAAACCGTAGTCTCGCACCTATCACTCCACCACAATTTGCCTCACTTTATCGCACTTCATCGCCACTTATAACTGTACCAAAAACCCTGCCGTGGCAGATGAAAAGTACTTTAATCATTATTTTATTTCTCCTTGTTTTGCCCCGGAATGCCCTGTTATGCGAAGGATTTCGGGGATTTTGTATTACAGATTGTGGCAAATCAGAGCAGAACCCTGCAAGTTATTACTACCTGTTAGTAGTAAAATTGGTAGTAAAATGGGAAATTCTTACTACTAAGGGGTTTCACCAACTTCACTTCCGCTTGGACAGTTAATGTTCTTTTCCGGATATCCAATAGTCCCATAATCAATATAATTTCCTTCATATCTTAGCAATTTTAATATTACCCTAACCAAGATACACTCGTATACCTGACTTGTCATAAATTGTTCTTCGTAATCAATACTATCTCCAGCATATAAACCGTGCGCAGAAAAATTTCGTGCTTGCAACGCCTTCTTCTCTTTTTTCCAACGGGCATGTCTATTCCTTCAAAAAAATGTGTTAATTGTTCACTCACAGACATGCGGTTCATACCTTCAACACTTCTCTTCATTCTTTCCACATACTCCGTTCCTGCAAACTGTGTTTCCACCATTTTTTTTATTGGTTTTATTCTTTTGAAAAATCTTTTTGTCCATAAGCACTGTTTCTGGATTAATTTCAACTTCTTCATACCACTTTCTTTTCAAATTTTCCAATGCAGCGGAAAGTATAGGTAAGTCCATAGGCTGTGTAACTTTTTTTTGAGCATACCAATATGCCGAAAAAAAGAAGCAAAATCAAGTTTCTCATATAATTCCGAAAATGGCTCTATATATTTTTGAATTGTATCGAAATAATTATGAAGAAACGATACATCATCTTTAATAGGCGTCTTTGCCCCAGACATACATTCTTTTTTTATATCAAAACCATATGTCCCTGGATTTTCATCACGAAACCGATTTGATTGCCATTTTCGTCAAAATGAAGACTCCCCACATACATCAATCTCTTTCCAACAAAAAACTCAAATACTCTCTAATTTGTTTTCTTTCTTCTATACTTGGAATTCTTCCATACTTCTCAAAATAAGAAATACTAAGATTGGTACTCCATGAAGGTCCATATTTGTTCCCAACAAAATATAAATTTATAGATGATCTGAGACACCTGGGATAATCCCTTTCCATCTCATCTACTTTGGTTATTAGTTACATAGGTTATTCTGTGGTATGATATCAGCAGAGTCTGATGTCTAGAGGCTCTGCTTTGTCTCCTTTCAGCCCGGTCTCCGGTGCCTGCTTAGAAAGCTTGCAGCCTGATTCATATGTCATATTCCGCTTACACAGATGTTTCATCCTCTGGCGTACAGCACCAGCAAAAGAGCTGCCAGAGTGTATGCTTATTACGCGAGGTTTCGGTCAGCATATGATTCCCAGGATAAACCTTTTTCTTCAGGTTCCAAGAATACTTAATCGGAAAGGCGGGTGATATCATGTTAAAGATTAACCCATTATCTACGCTTTACGTCGGTATTGACGTCAGTTCAAAATCCAACTATGTTTGCGCTTTGGATTTTTATAAAAATAAATACATAAACTCTTCTTTTTGCTAACAATCAGCCTGGGGCTGAGGAATTAGCATTGAAGATACTTGAGTGTTTAAAAGAACACCCTGATATAACTACGATTGTTGCAGCTTTAGAATCAACTTCTGTTTACAGCATCCATATCGCTAATTATCTTTCTTCCTGTGAAGAATTGATGCGGTTCAAGCCTTACGTTTTCGTCCTGAACCCTAAATGTACTGCAAACTACAAGAAAAGCTATATAGGACTTGGTAAATCGGATCCTATCGATGCTTTTGTTATTGCAGACTATGCAAGAGCTGGAAACATTGAATCCGAGCCTTGGCGTGGCAGCCAGTTCCTGGCTTTGAAACGTCTCACTCGACATCGTCTTCACCTTGTTGAATGCATGACCAGAGAGAAAACTTATCTTGTTTCCAATCTTTATCTGAAATTCAGTGAATTGCAGATGCTTGAAGGAGACGATCAGCCTTTCTGCGATATATATGGTGCTACATCTTCCAGTGTATTAATGGAATACCTTTCTCCGGAAGAAATCTTAGTTTCTTCCGAAGAAGATCTGATTGCATTCCTTGCTGAAAAAAGCCGCAACCGCATTAAGGATATAAGCAAGACCGCAGATTTATTAAAGAAAGCTGCCAGAGATTCTTATCGTCTGGATAAAGCTCTTTATGAGCCTTTAAATGTGTCTATTGCCAGTTCTTTCAACTGCATTGAAACCTTTAAAAGAGAAATCAAAGTCATTGACAATGCTATCGAAAAGGAAATCAAAGGTTTGAACCCAAATGCCTTTATTATTCTTCAATCTATTGATGGCATGTAGAACATCCGCGAATCTTCATTTTTAATCGACGAAAAAATAATCTATCGACCATTTAGATTCACTGAACTTCTCCACAAATCTATTTATGACGTATCTTATTAATCTAAATCTCTTTATTAATCTCCATATACATTTTAGATTGTATCGCCAAGATCGCTTCGCTTTAAAATGCTTTTTTCCATGCTCTATTCTCTCTATATGTTTCAATCTTGTATTTAAGGAATTCTACAGAAAACCAATTATATGAATTCTCTCTATCAAAATAAGATTTGTCCTCCAATCCAACCATAATATCAAATCTGCGTTGTAATTCTTGACTATCCCACATAATTTTCTTACCATCGAATTGATCAAAATGTCTCTTTATCGTTTGAAAATCATATAAGCCAAATTTTGATGTATTAAGCACGTGAATTGTAATCAGCAAAATACCTATATTCACACCGTAGAATCCATCTATCGGTATTTCTCTCAAAAAACCACAAAGGCGCTCATCCGATACAATTATATTTATGATAATACCTATTCCCGCATCGATAAAAATAAACTGATATGTAAAATCAATCATTTTATACCAGACATTACCAAGCAATTCGCGCTTTACCTTATCATCAGACAAGTACTCTTCCAAAATGAACATCGAAATAAGCAGCATAACTAATGTAAGTGTCCAACTATATTTTGAAATAAGTTCCATTGCAATAGTTGTTGCATAAATCAATGATATCTTTTGTCTCTTTGTAAAATGCTGGTAACTAAAAAATTACAATACACGACAAAAAATATACATATATCGAATTATTTTCAAATACCTGCGCCTCTGCTAACATCTTTCTCTTATCCTCTAAACCAATCCAATCTCATATCTACACACCTACATATAGCATATACCAGATCCACACCATCGTCAAACTACATTTTATGTTTCTAAAATTAGTATTTTCCATAAAGGCATATCCTCTTTCAGGATTCCTTTCCTGCGTCGGATTGCTCCTGCCTCCTACGACATCCTTTGTCATCGCCACAGTGCGATCCCCGCGGAGCATTTTCTTCATAGGGCGCATTTTCCTATAAAAAAAACGGAAATCCAATCATTTCCCATCGGACTTCCCGTCATTCTTCTTATCCTATTTTCCCCATCCCCTACTCATAATCGAACTTCCGTCGTTTTTCTCCTCCAGCGCCTTTATCATATGGTAGGTAAACTCATTGTACGGTGCCGGAATTCCCAGTTCACGCCCCATGCGCACCACCGCGCCGGCGAACATGTCCACTTCCGTGTGCCGCCCCGCATCCAGATCCTGCAGCGTGGAATAGCGCGCCCGATCCCGCACCTTACTGCCGAAGGTGGATGAGGTATCAGCCTTGTCAAAATCGATCCCCTTTTTTCTCCGCGATCCGGTCCACCTCTTCCCGCAGCCGGTCCCGCAAAATGCCACATGCTCACTGTCACGGTAGGCACCCACCCCGCAGCCCACCATCGCCTGTGCCTGGTTGTTCGGCACGTTGAGCGGAATTTGCTCCAGATCTCCGTGAGGATAACGTCCGTCGCACGGTAATGCAGCCCTGTATCCGCGAAAAAAGATCATTCAGCGCCTCAATGCGTCCGGTGCCTCTGCTAAGATCCGCCTCTCCATATACAATACCGATAGTCGTCTCCGGATCAAAAACCACCTGATTGCCCTTTCGCTCCGAGGCAACCTTGATCAGTGAATGGACAATTTGGACCGGATCAATGACCTCTCCGATGATCTCCTCGCTGTCCACACCGTTCATCAAGCTCATCACTGTCGCGTGTCCGCCTGCCACGGTCTGAATATCGCCGAGCGCCGGGCGAAGCGCCTGATACTTGGTGGCAACGATTAAAAGATCGACACCTGCAGCCTCCTCCGGCGTCCTTACCACAGGGTGATACACCTGCCCGTTAATGACAAAGCCATCCCTCTCATAGCGCGCCTTCCGCTCTCCCGATGCGACTACGCACAGATCAATCTCTTTCTTTTTGCAAGCCCCACATGACATAAGAACCCACTGCTCCTGCGCCAAGAATGGCAACCGACTGATATTTCATTGTTTTAACCCTCTTTCTCCTGATACCTGCTTATCATTTCCTCACTCCGCTAATTATGAAAGCAGAAAATATTTCATATAAACATTGCCAAAAGATCAACACGGCAGTATCTGCAACGATCAGCACAATCAGTCCGAAAACAGCAATTTCCTTTAACATGCTGTGTTTTTTCTCAAAAGAATCGTCTTCTTCCTCGTCGATCACTTCCGTTATCCATTTTCATTCTTTGATGATCTATAACATTTCTCTCCGTCTGGCTTTGATCTACAGCCAGCTGGAAATCTTCTTTTGCGCGGGCTGCATGCATACTTTCTTCTGTCTGCCAGTGATCTACAGCCGCTGGTGCTCTCCTTTTGCGCGGGTGGCATGCGTGCTTCCCTCTGTCTGTCTTCGATATACAGCCAGCGGATCCGAGATATGCATGATCTTACTCCGGAACTCGAAAAGCCATAAGACATCTTCTTCGCTGCAGGGATAATCCTCAAACGAACCTTCCCCGTGTGCCATCTGATTCCTTATATGTCTTAGTTCTCTAAGCCTGTCATATGTCTGATTCCATTCTGGAATCCTGTTTCTCTGCATGACCGGAACAGCCATCATATCATTCAGATAACAGGTAACGCCGCCGCTGTTTTTACCGTACATTTCCGAACAAAGTTTATCCAGCTTTTTATATTCATCAAAGAAAATGATATTTGTATTCTCCGGCACGTTCTGTACCTCCTACCTCTTCTCCCGCAGCTTTTTCAGATATGCATTCTTTACTTCATTCTCATGCCGAAGTTTTCCGATCTCATCCTTCAAATACTGCACATACTCTCTTGTCGAGCTTCACGCCGCCCCGGACCGCCACGTCCTCATGCTGCTCCATCTCATCCAGCCACTGCTGCAACGATTTATCGAATATCATTAAACGTCGTATCTTCCTTAAAAAACATCGCTCTCTCCATTCCCCGCATCATTTTCCCGCGCACCCACATCTTCCAGTTCCAACCGCATCAGCACGAGTTCTTGCCATCTGCCGTCGCGTGTCAGAAAGCCCCGCGGTTTCTTCCATATTCCACAAACTCAGTACTTCTTATACAGTCTCACTGCGGTCTCATTGTCACTGACCACCTCAAGTTCCAGCCTGCCGGAATCCGGCTTTTTCGCGCAGTCAATGCAGGCGCCGGTCAGCGCCGCGCCGATTCCCTGTCCCCAGTATTCCCGCAGGATACTGATTCCGAAATCCGCGCGGTGCCTTAGCTTCTCGCGTGTACTAAGCGCATGGTTTCCCGCCGATCCACGAGGATGCCATCCACAAATGCACAGATCTCAATCTCCGTGCGGCTCGCCTTTTTGCGCGGCAAGCCGTTCTTCCATGTCCTCCACCGAGTGCGTCCCTTCGTCCGCATACGTTGTCAGAAAATCTGTCTCCACGTGTGCCTGTGTAAAATAATGCAGAAATGCCGCCGCATCCGCCCGTTCCGCATTTTTCAAAAGACATTTTCTTTGATCTTTTAAACTGATCTCCCGGTAATATAACATGTTGCTCCTCTCCCGCTTTTTGCGCAGCAAGCCTCTCATCAAACCTCATTTGTCACCGAGTATAGCACACTCCTGCGCAAAAAGAAAGAACGCACTCCTGGACACATCGGAACCTACTTTGCTGCACACGCACGTAATTCTGCAATCTGCTTCTCCGTCAGCGGTACCGTCGGAGAATTGTCATCACAGGTGTTCCTGTTTTCCACAATTAAACTTGTGTCTGTTATCCTTTCTTCCATGCGAACCACAATCGCATTCACTTTTTTATCTCCACATCCATATCTCTCTCCTTTCCCTCCAAAAAAACTGCCCTGTTTTTCTATTTTTATTAGTAAGAAAACAGGGCAGTCCCATACACAGATCTTCTGCTCCTTGTTGCAGTACGCCATGTGCATGTCATTGTAGTATAGTTCAATTCCGGAAAACACCGGGTACACGGTAACTTTTCCGGTCCCCGTCCATCCTCCGTTTCCACTCTCTTCCCGTCTGATCAGTTCTCATCCAAACAATATTTTTCATCTGTTCTAAATCATGGTATACTGGATTGCAGCGTAAAGCAACAACAAATCCGCGCAGATACATAAAGGAAGTTTATCATATGAAACGAATCGATTTTGAACATGGAACCATCACCGGAAATATTTTAGGAGCCGCCCTTCCCATGCTGGTCGCACAGCTCTTAAGCCTGCTCTACAATATTGTAGACCGGATCTATATTGCCCGCATCCCGGATGTCGGCACCACAGCGCTCGGCGCCGTCGGACTCTGTTTTCCGATTATTGTGATCATCACGGCTTTCAGCAATCTGTTCGGCAGCGGCGGCGCCCGCTTTTTCTCAATCAGCCGCGGCGGCAGAGATACCAAAAAAGCCGGTCAGATCATGAATACCTCATTTACCATGCTGTGCGCCGGCGCTCTGGTGCTGATGGCAGCCGGCCTGCTGTTTGCAGCGCCAATTCTTAAGCTGTTCGGCGCCTCGGATGCCGCCCTGCCATACGCCTATCCTTACCTGATGATCTATCTGCTCGGCACACTTCCGTCCATGATCTCCACCGGTATGAATTCGTGTATCAACGCGCAGGGGTACTCCGTCGCCGGCATGCTCTCGGTTGCCATCGGTGCCGTGACCAATTTTCTCTTAGATCCGCTTTTTATATTTGTCTTTCATCTGGGAATCACCGGTGCCGCACTTGCCACCGTTCTCTCCCAAACGCTGTCCGCGCTCTATGTGATCCGCTTTCTACACCGGCGCGCGGAATATAAGGTGCGGCTGCTGCGCCGGCTGAGTGGAAATCCAGTCTGGTCGAAGCAAAAAACATTATAAGCCTCGGCACCGCCGGATTTATCATGCAGGCTCACGAACAGTCTGGTATCCATTTTCTGCAACAATGTCCTCGGTGCAACCGGCGGCGACGTCTACATCTCCGTCATGACCATCATCTCAAGCGTCCGGCAGATGGTGGAAACACCGATCTACGCGATCAATGGGGAACCTCGCCGATCTTAAGTTACAATTACGGTGCGAGACGACCGGACCGCGTGCGAAAAGCGATCCTGACCCTCGCCCTCCTGATTCTGCTCTATACCGCCGTCATGTGGAGCATCATCATCCTTGCCCCGCGGCGCTGATCGGCATTTTCAGTTCGGATGCCGCACTGGTCGCTGACGCCATCCCGCATTAAAGCTTTACTTTGCCGCCTTTATTTTTATGGATCTGCAGTACATCGGACAGACTGTTTTCAAATCCCTGAATAAGAAGAAGCACGCCATCTTTTTTCTCCCTGCTGCGCAAAGTATTCATCGTGGTGCCGCTGACCTATCTTCTTCCTTATGCTTTCGGCATGGGAACAGACGGTGTCTTTGCCGCAGAACCGGTGTCAAACGTTATCGGTGGAAGCCTCTGCTTTATAACAATGTTGTTTACGGTGCTGCCGGAATTAAAGCGGATGGAAAAAGAAGCGTAACCCGTTTCTCCCTGCTGTCTTTGTATTCAGACACACTGCATTCATCTCCTATGCTTCCTCGTACTCCGCCAGTTCTGTCTCCGTCTCAAGCATCCGCTCCAGCAGACTGTCCTGGTTGGCCTCCTCCGCATCCACAGCACTCTGCAGTTCCATCAGCTTCGGATAATCACTCGCAAGCACCGGATCTAACATCTGCATCTGCGGCTCCGCCGAAAGCTTCTCCTCGCTCTCCGCAAGCATCCGCTCATACTTTTCCTTCTGGCGCTGCAGCCGGGGCGCACCTTGCCCGGATTGTAATAGGCCTTCTTGTCAAAAACATCCGATAACGTCGGAACACTTCCCGGCATCCGCCGCTCCTCTCACATCGGCTCCCTGTCCTGCGGCGCTTCCCGCATTCGCTGCCACGCCGCCTGCACACTTCTGCTTCTCTGCAGGTATTCCACATAATTCATCGCATACTGCCTCACTTTGGCGTCCCCGGAAAATTCCAGAATGCCCGTGGCGATCCTGCTGATAAAATAGCGGTCGTGCGACACGAACAGCACCGTCCCCTCGTACTCGCGCAGCATCTGCTCTAACGCTTCTTTTCCGATGATGTCCATATGGTTCGTCGGCTCATCCAGGATCAGAAGATTCGGTCTGGTCTGAAGCATTTTGCACAGTGCGAGACGCACCTTCTCCCCACCGGAAGGCTGCCCCATTTTTTCTCCACATCCTCCCGGAAAATAAAAAGCCGCCGAGCGCGCTGCGCACCTCCTCGCGCAGGTACCCCGGATACGCTGCCCAGAAATTCTCAAGCACGGTCTGCTGGGGCGGTGCCTGCTCCATCACCGCTTTCTGCTGGTCAAAAATACCCCCACTCCACGTTCTGCCCGAATTTGAAGGCTGCCGCCAAGTGCCGGCAGTTCTCCGATCAGTGTCTTTAATAATGTAGATTTTCCCTTGCCGTTCTCCCCGATGATCGCCAGACGCTCCTTTTTCTGCAGCAAAAAGGACACCTCTGCCAGCGGTGCATCATAGCCGATGGAGAGGTCTTTTGCCCTGAATCACATTGGTGTAGGCTCTCGATACGCGGCGTATACCGCCCGTGAAATGCGCGCGTGTCAAAGCGTCTCGGCTTCTCAATCTTCACCATGTGTTCGATCGCCATGCGTTTTGAGCGCGTCGCCGCCACCTTGGTCGGTGTGTTCTTCCACTTTTCAATCCAGTCCGTCAGCCGTTTGATCTCTTTTGCTGCTCCTCGTAATCCTTCTCCTGCTTGATGAGATCTTCCTGCTTGCGCTGCATGAAATACGTGTAATTTCCCGGATAGCGCTTCATCTCGTGATACTCGATCTCATAGGTCACATCCGCCACCTTATCCAGAAACATCCGGTCATGCGACACAATCACGACCGCTTTGTCGTAGCCCCTTCAGATAATTTTCCAGCCACTCGATTGTCGGCAGATCCAGATGGTTCGTCGGCTCGTCGAGCAGCATAATATCCGGACGCGTCAGAAGCAGCTTTATAAACGCCACTTTCGTCTGCTGCCCTCCGGAAAAACTGCCGATCGGACGCCGCAGATCCTCCAGTGCAAATCCAAACCGCTGGAACATCGTCTCCATATCCCTGCGCCAGGAATATCCCCGCATCGCCTCCATCTGCTTCTGCAATCTGTCATACTCGCGCAGGAGCGCCCCATCCGGCGCAGTCTCCTTTGTCTCTGCCGCCGTCTTCATCTGCTCCTCCAGCTCTTTCATGCGCTCCTCACAGGCAAACACCGGTACAAAAACTTTTTTAATTCGTCCTCCACGGTCACCTCCGCGTCCACAAAGTTGACCTGCCGCAGGAAACCGATCTCCTGTCCTCCCGCCATCGTGATGCCGCACTCCTCGTCACTGTCTGGGTTGCTCATCTCTATGTCCCCGGCAATCAGCTTTAGCAGGGTTGTCTTTCTCCAAAAGACAAATTCATCGTTATGGATGAAAACTCAAAGGACACTGTATGGTGGACATCTGATGAGTACAAGAACGACAACCACGCCAATGACAGAGGACACATGGGCAGTTGTATAAGGATATCGCAAAGAAAGAGCTCTGCGATAAGAAGACTTTTCGTAGTAGATGCATTCTGCGGTGCTAACAAAGACACCCGTATGGCTATCCGTTTTATCGTAGAAGTAGCATGGCAGGCACATTTCGTAACTAACATGTTCATTAAGCCAACAGCAGAAGAACTTGAGAACTTCGAGCCAGATTTCGTAGTATATAACGCTTCTAAAGCTAAAGTTGAAACTACAAAGAACTTGGATTTAATTCCGAAACATGCTGTAGTATTCAACATCACAAGCAAAGAGCAGGTTATCGTGAACACCTGGTACGGCGGAGAGATGAAGAAAGGTATGTTCTCCATGATGAACTACTACCTTCCGCTTAAGGGAATGGCTTCAATGCACTGCTCAGCTAACACAGATATGAATGGTGAGAACACCGCTATCTTCTTTGGTCTTTCAGGTACTGGTAAGACAACTCTTTCCACAGACCCGAAGCGTCTTCTTATCGGTGATGATGAACACGGCTGGGATGACAATGGCGTATTCAACTTCGAGGGTGGATGCTACGCCAAAGTTATCAACCTTGACAAAGAATCTGAACCAGACATCTACAATGCAATCAGGAGAAACGCACTGCTTGAGAACGTAACCCTTGACGCTGAGGGCAAGATTGATTTCGCAGATAAGAGTGTAACAGAGAATACCCGTGTATCTTATCCGATCGACCATATTCAAGAACATTGTACGCCCGATTTCCTCTGCACCGGCAGCTAAGAACGTAATCTTCCTGTCCGCAGACGCTTTCGGAGTACTTCCGCCGGTATCTATCCTGACACCGGAACAGACTCAGTACTATTTCCTGTCTGGATTCACAGCTAAACTTGCTGGTACAGAGCGCGTGGAATCACAGAGCCTACACCTACATTCTCTGCTTGCTTCGGACAGGCAGAGCTTGTTAAGAAGATGGAAAAGAGCGGTGCTAAAGGCATATCTTGTTAACACAGGATGGAACGGCACAGGCAAGCGTATCTCCATTAAGGATACCCGTGGTATCATCGATGCCATCTTAAACGGCGCCATCAAGACTGCTCCGACCAAGACGATTCCATACTTCAACTTCGAGGTTCCGACAGAGCTTCCGGGTGTTGATTCTGGAATCCTTGATCCGCGTGATACCTACGCAAATGCTTCCGATTGGGAGACAAAGGCTAAGGATCTGGCTGCAAGATTCGTTAAGAACTTCGCAAAATACGAAGGCAACGATGCCGGTAAGGCACTTGTATCTGCTGGTCCGCAGGCATAATTGCTGCGAACAATCCGCCTAAGAATCATAAAAGAAGGGACTGCCGCATAAAGCGGTCAGTCCCTTTACGTAAAGTAAATACTATAATGGAAAACAGATCATGCCTTTCGATTTCAGATTCTGGGTATCCTGCATGCTCTCGCTCTGGCTCACAATGATCTCCTGCATCTTCTGCATAATCTCTACAGCCTTCTGGGAATCCTCGCTTAACATCATGGCAGTCTCTTCTATCTCACTGCTGGACTGGTTGGACTGCTCGGATAATTTCTTAATCTGTTCTGCAACAACTGCAAATCCCCTGCCGCTTTCACCGGATCTGGCTGCCTCAATGGATGCATTCAGACTGAGTAAATCCGTTTCTTCTGCTATGGATGTAATAAATGCAGTTGCCTTATGAATCTGCTGCACAGAATCATTGGTACGGTTGGTCTGTTCCTGTACTTCGCCGATAATCCGCTCTACTTCGCTGTTGATATGCTGCAGGTTTGATAGTGTTTCTGCTGCTTTTTCACTGGATTGATGCATGAATTCCGCATTGCTGTTTAAGGCTTCTACCTCTGCGGAAGTCTCTGTAATATTTTCTCCCATCAGACGCATATGCTCAGAAGTACTCTTTGAATTTTCTGCCTGTTCGGCAGAATTCTCCACAATCCGGTTTACAGCGGAGCGTACCTTATTCATCGTTCCATTGGTATTATCTGCCGCTGTTCCAAGTAAAGAGGATGCCTCTAACAGCTTCTGGACATTCTGGTTAATTTCAAGAATCGTCCTCTACATCGCATCACGCAGGGTAATCGTAACTCTGGAAAGGTCTCCGATTTCATCCTTACTCTTAAGCAGCTTATTATTCACCTGCACATTCAAATTGCCTGCTGCAATCTTCTCCACCGCTTTAATACTGGTTCTGATATTCCTGCTGATAGTGCTTGCCAGCTTCGTGCTGACAATCAGGCAGACCAACATAATTGCTGCCACCGCTGCCGCAATCGATCCTAGAAGCCGCATTATAACAGCATCTTTATCATGCTTATTGGTTCCTACGAATATCATTCCCACAATATCTGTATCGGAGCCATTCTGATATACCGGCATAAAATAACCATAATTTAAAGTTCCTTCTATAGATACTGCTTCACTAAAACATTCTTCTCCACCATTTAATACTTTTTCTACAATGACATCTCCTGCTTTGGATTTTAAGATTCGATTTCCATTCTCATCCATTGCCGAAGTCATGATTCGTTTATCTCCATAGAAAAAAGTTACATCCATTCCGGTATTATCTTTAATCCGGTCTACCAGATTCTCTGATTTGGAAATATTGTAACTTCCCTTCCAGATATCCCCATTACTGGTCTCAAGATAATCTCCGGTATTCTGGTCATATGCTGCCAACGTTGCGGCAGCAGTTCCCTTTAATGCATCCTTTGTCTCATCCATCATGGAATTCTTTACCATGGTTACAGTAAATAGTATGGTGATAATTCCTAATGTCAATACCGGTCCAATTGTAATTGCCAGAATTTTTTCTTTAGATACATTTGCTTCCCCCTACTCTACCACTTCAACCGTCTTAAAATACCAGTCTATTCCTCCGGTAATTGTCGCATCATCTAATGTTTTTCCTTCTTTTCCTACGGTTTCTCCGGTATTGGTCTCAATTACACCATCAAACACTCCATTTTCCCCGGAAAGAATCGCTGCCTTTGCCTCCTCTACTTTCTCCTCAGTTCCATCTGCGCAGAAATCAGCAAGCGACGTAAGTCCTACCAGGTTCTCATTCATTCCTCCATAATAATTGCTGCCATCCCAGGTTCCGTCGATAACACTCTGCACTGCTGATGTATAATAGGCACTCCAGTTCCAGATAACACTGCAAAGACAAGCCTCCGGTGCATTTTTACTCATATCAGAATTATAACCGATACTGTAAACGCCTTTTTCCTGTGCCAATGTCTGCGGATATTCTGTATCACAATGCTGTGCAATTACATCACAGCCAATGTTAAGAAGTGCTGCTGCCTTCTCTCCGTCCGGATCAAACCAGCTGTTTGTAACTTTTACATAGACCTTTGCATTCTGATTGACAGAATAAATTCCCATTGCAAATGCATCAATTCCGCCGGTTACCTCTGAATTAGTTGAATCCATCGCTGCCACATAACCGATTTTATCGGACTTTGTATTCATGCCCGCTACGATTCCGCTCAAGTAACGTGCCTGATAAATTCTTCCAAAATAATTATTGAAATTCTTTCCATTACTCATATATCCGGTTCCATGGGAAAAATAAATATCCGGATATTCAGGCGGCCAGCTTGAGAACTTCCTCCTCATCGCACCCGGAGAACGGCACAACCTTGACCACTTTAGGACTTGCATGGGTCAGGGTACCGGTCTTATCAAACACAATAGTATCCGCCTTGGACAGGGCTTCTAGATACTTGCCTCCCTTGACGGTGATGTGGTAGGAACCGCATTCACGCATAGCAGACAGCACGGCCAGCGGCATGGAAAGTTTAAGTGCGCAAGAGAAATCGACCATCAGAATCGAGATTGCGCGGGTTACATTGCGGGTGAGCGCATAGGTCACGACCGTACCAGCCAGACACCACGGCACCAGGCGATCCGCCAGCTCCAGGGCGTGGTTTTCCGTGCCGGACTTGAGCTTTTCGGACTCTTCGATCATAGATACGATCTTATCGTAACGGCTGGCACCATCCACGGCATTTGCAGCAAAAACACATTCGCCTTCCTCAACAACAGTACCTGCATAAACTGTCGCACCCGCAATCTTGCGTACCGGCATCGACTCACCGGTCAGGGCTGCCTGGTTCCTCCACGCGCAGGCTGCAGCACAATATCATCCCGCAGCTCGGATTAACACCCTCAAGCACCAGATTTGCATCCGCAAGCTTCTCCTTGTGCCCCGGATAGCGGTTGTGATCCGTCAGCACCTCATTATAAATGTCCGGGTTATTCATATCCCATCATCCTCCTGACTTGTGCCATTTGATCCAGAAATCGTCCGACATCCTCTGACGTATTATAAAAAATGCCACGCTGCTCTGGCACAGGACGAAATACCGAGCCATTCTAACAGCGGCTGGGCGCAGTGATGTCCCGCCCGCACCGCGACGTGCGCCTCATCTAAGATCGATGCAATATCATGCGGGTGTACATCATCCACGGTAAAACTCACAATCCCGCAGTGCTCCTTTTCGTCCCCGCTTCCCAGAATATGCACGCCCGGGATTTTTTTTCATTCCGGCAAGCAAGCTGGGCGGTAAGCATCTCCTCGCGCTCCGTGATTTCTTTCCAGCCGATGGATTCCAGATAATCGATCGCGGCGGCAAGCGCGACCGCGCCTCCCGCATTGACCGTCCCTGCCTCAAACTTATGGGGAAGTTCGGCAAATACGGCTCCCTCTCTCGTCACACGGTCAATCATCTCCCCGCCGGTCAGAAACGGCGGCATCTCCTCTAAAAGTTCCTGTTTTCCATAGAGCACACCGATCCCCATCGGCGCCATCGAAGCTGTGTCCGGAAAATGCCAGAAAATCCACGTCAAGTGCCGTGACATCAATCGGCATATGCGGCGCTGCCTGTGCCGCATCCGCCAGTACCACACCGCCGTTTTCGTGTACCATCCCGATCAGTTTTTCTGCCGGGGTCGCCCGTCCAAGCACATTCGAGACAAGTGTCAGCGCGGCAAGCTTTGTGTGCGGTGTGACGGCATCACGGATTTTTCTCCTCCGTAAAAACTGCCGTCCGGTTCACACTCCAGATATTTAAGCGTGGCTCCGGTTCGTCTGGCCGCCATCTGCCACGGAAGCAGGTTGCTGTGATGCTCCATGATCGTGACAAGAATCTCATCCCCAGGCTTTAACCGGGGCAGCGCATAGCTGTACGCCACCAGATTGATGCCCTCGGTCGTATTTCTGGTAAAAATGATTTCTCTCTCACTCTTCGCATGTACAAACTGTGCGACGCGCTCTCTCGCATGCTCATACTGCTCTGTCGCCTCCACGCCCAGCTCATAGAGCCCGCGCAGCGGATTGGCATTCCAGCGCTCATAGAATTCCCGCCCGCATCGAGCACGCACGCCGGACGCTGTTCTGTCGCCGCGTTGTCGAGGTAAGCGATATCGCTTTCAGCAAGCAGCGGAAAATCTTTTTTTATAATCTGTCATATGCATTGCTCCTTCAGATAAATGTCAACAGCGCCGCGCACCTCCTCTGACGGGATCTGGCTGTTTATCGCTTCGATCTTCGCCAGTGTCAGCAGTCTCTGTGCCTCCTCCGGGGAATGCCTCTCGTAGCGGCATAAAAGCACGTTCTCGTCGAGCTTGCCGATGGAAGCGCCGTGATTGCCCTCCATCCTCCTCCGCGCACAGGATTAACGGATGGTCTGGTTGACCATATTGTCACCGACAAGAAGCACATCCTCCTTCTCGTCTCCCTTAGCTCCCACACAGCCGTGCACAAATCGATCGTTCCGCGCAGCAAGCTTCTTCGCCTCGTTCTTTAAGATGCCCGATATCTGCATATTGCACTTCGTCTTTTTTCCCGCGGTGTCTGGCGACATAATTCATATCAATCTTCTGCCTGCCGGTGCCCAGATATCCGCTTACGAGTTCTGCCGTGCTCTCTTCTCCGCTAAAAGTTCAAACAGTGTTCCGTATAGACCTCGGCGCCACCCAGTTCCAGCTGCCTTCCTTCACAGCGGCATCTTTTTTCACACGAGACACCCACATCATGCAGGCAGACGGCTTCCGCATTCATCGTCTGCACCACATACAAGGTTACTTTCGCGCCCTCCCCGGCCGAGTTGTCCATCAGCGACTGGCAGGTCCGGAGGAGATAAAACACCGTGTTTGGCTGCCGATCTTGGCCTTTGTCCTTCGTGCGGATGTCGACGCTGCTGCGGAACGATTTTGCGTGCTTGATGCCGCCGCTCTTGCTGATCGAGCGCGTGTTCATGTACGAACTCGTGTTCCTGCCGATGTGCACGACCTTCGCGCCGGTGTCGAGGTTCTGCCCTGCGCCGGCAAACGTGACGCCGGTGAACTCCATCTTGGAGTTATCGCCTTTGAGCACGCTCATCGGATACAGGCAGCCGACATGGGATCCGAACGAGCCGGAAACCCACTCGATCACGCCACCCTCTTCCACAAGCGCGCGTTTTGTATTGAGGTTGTACATATTCTTCGACCAGTTCTCGATGGTCGAATAGCGCAGCCTGGCGTTTTTCTTCACGTACAGCTCCACGCAGCCGGCGTGGAGGTTCGCGACGTTATATTTCGGCGCCGAGCAGCCCTCGATGAAGTGCAGGCTTGCACCCTCGTCGACAATGATGAGTGTGTGCTCAAACTGGCCCGCGCCCTTGGCGTTCAGGCGGAAATACGACTGCAACGGGATGGACACCTGCACGCCCTTCGGCACATACACGAACGAGCCGCCGGACCAGACCGCGCCGTGCAGCGCCGCGAACTTATGGTCGCGCGGCGTGACAAGCTTCATGAAATACTTGTGCACCATGTCGGCGTACTCGCCCTTGAGTGCGCTCTCCATATCGGTATAGACAACACCCTGTGCGGCCACCTCGTCCTTGACATTGTGGTACACGAGCTCGGAATCGTACTGCGCGCCGACGCCGGCAAGCGATTTGCGCTCCGCCTGCGGGATGCCGAGACGCTCAAAGGTGTCTTTAATATCCTGCGGGACGTCCTTCCAGTCGTTTTTCATGTCGGCCTTGGGGCGAACATAGGTCGCAATGTGATCCATGTCCAGCCCCTCGATGGACGGGCCCCAGTCCGGAACCGGCATCTCGTTATAGATTTGCAGCGACTGCAGCCGGAACTGCTGCATCCAGACCGGATCGTCCTTTTCCTTGGAGAGCTTGTCGATGATCTCCGGCGTCAGGCCCTCCTGCATACGATAGGCATCGTCCTCTTTGTCGCGGATATCATAGACACTGCGGTCAATGTCCGCGACCTGACTTTTTCCCTTCATTCGGATCGCCTCGCTTTCAGTCTGCCCGGATGCCGCCAAAGCCGTTTTCATTGATGGTATCTACAAGCGATGCATCGCCATTTTTCACAATGACGCCCTGCTCCATGATGTGCGCGGCGTCCACCGTCAGCGCCTCGAGAATGCGGGTGCTGTGCGTGATGATGAGCAGCGAGCCGTGCACGCGCTCACGATAGAGCTGCACGCCCTTGGAGACCGTGCGCACCGCGTCGACGTCCAGACCGGAGTCCGTCTCGTCGAGGATGGCAAGCTTCGGCTCGAGCATGAGCATCTGCAGGATCTCCGCGCGATCTGAAATGAAAACGGGGTTGCTGATAAGTTTTCTCATTATATCCGGCTCTGCCGCATCTTTTTACATATTCTGCACATACTGTGCCTGTCGCAACACGGATTACCCGGTATATCAATAAAAATAGGAGAAATCAACATGGGAAATAATATGGAACTCGATTACGAAATGTTCTGCTACCAGTGTGAGCAGACTGCTAACCAGAAAGGCTGCACCAAGCTCGGTGTATGCGGAAAAACTCCCGAAGTCGCAAATCTTCAGGATCTTTTAATCTTTCAGATCAAGGGCATCGCTGCTATGCCAGGCCTCTGATCGAAAAAAGGCACTCCTATGGATAAAAGTGTTGTCAGCTTCATCGAAAATGTGCTATTTACCACACTTACGAACGTTAATTTTGACGCGGAAGTACATGTCGAACTTTTGCGCGAATCCCAGCGCATCAAAGAAGAACTCCGGGCTTACGCAGGCGCTCCCAGTCAGCCCACGCTTCACGCCACCTACGATCTTCCGCAGACCAAAACCGAGATGCTGCGCGACGCGCCCATCGCCGGTATCATGTATGACAAGTCGCTCGATCGGACATCCGGTCCCTGCGTCAGACCGTTCTCTACGGACTCAAAGGCATCAGCGCCTACGGGCATCAGGCGAGAGAGCTCGGCTATTACAGCGATGAGGCGGATGATTTCTATATTCTCGCCCTGGAAGCCCTCACGGACGACCGGCTGTCGGTCGAGGAACTGATCCGCCTTACCATGCGCACCGGTGAGATGGCAATCGAAGTCATGAAAAACTGGACGAAGCCAACACGACCATCTATCAGAACCCGGCCCCGAAAAAGTCAATGTCCACCTGAAAAAAGGTCCGTTTATCATCGTCTCCGGGCACGATTTAAAAGACCTTGAAATGCTTTTTAAATCAGACGGAGGGAACCGGCATCCATATCTACACCCACGGAGAGATGCTTCCCTGTCACGGTTATCCGGGGCTGAACAAATATCCGCACCTCGCCGGGAATTTCGGCGGTGCCTGGCAGGATCAGCAGAAACAGTTCGACAATCTTCCCGGCTGTATTCTCATGACCACCAACTGCCTGATGCGCCCGCGCGACTCCTACAAAGACCGCATCTACAGCACAAATGTGGTCGGCTGGAACGGTGTGAAGCACATTGGCAAAACGAGAACGGCGAAAAGGATTTTAGCGCCATCATAGAGCAGGCACTGGAACTCGGCGGCTATCCTGAAGACCAGGACGTACAGGAAATCCTCGTCGGCTTCGGTCACCACGCCACACTGGGCTATGCTGATGCGATCGTGGATGCCGTAAAATCCGGAAAACTGCGCCATTTCTTCCTCATCGGCGGTTGCGACGGAGCGCGCCCCGGACGCAACTATTACACCGAATTCGCCGAGATGGTTCCACAGGACTGCCTCATTATGACCCTCGCCTGCGGCAAGTGCCCGCTTCAACAAGCTGGACTTCGGGGAGGTGGCGGGTCTTCCGAGGCTCCTCGACATTGGACAGTGCAACGATGTCTACTCTGCCATCCGCATTGCCACTGCTCTCGCCGATGCATTTGGCAACGGATGTCAACGGTCTTCCGCTCTCGCTGATTCTTTCCTGGTATGAACAGAAAGCCGTCGCTGATCTTCTCGCTCTGTTAAGTCTCGGCATCCATGACATTTATCTCGGTCCCACTCTGCCCGCCTTTTTGAGTCCGAATGTCCTGCAGTACCTGACAGACACGTTCCACTTAAAATCCATCAGCAACGCCAGGGACGACATCCGCACCTGCCTCGGACAGGCAGTCTGATTTCCGCAGCTTTAACCGGGTTGTTGAATTGTTTTCTGATTATATACTATATCCTTCTGGCACTACAGCGTCTCTCCCTCCGGGTAGCGATGAGGTAAAATCCGCTGACTGTCTCCTGTCATCTGCTCCACTTCCGGTTCAGCGTCTATCATGGCAAAAAGCATCTCAACGGCACTTTTGCCACCTCATCCACCACATTGGAGATCGTGGAAAGCTGCGGTGTCACATATGCCAGCGTATCGATATTGTCAAATCCGGTAATGCCGTAATCCACCGGCGCCTTTCTTTTTGCCCGCTTCTGATCCTTCATGATCTCAAGTGCATACTCATCTGCGGGTACAGACAAACGCCGTCCGCTTTCCTTCTTTTAATATGGCATCCACTTTCTGCAGGTAATCCCAGGAGAGAATACACTCCGGCCGGAGCGCGGGATAGCGTTTCATCTCTTCCTCATACCCCAGCAGACGCTCCTTGTGAACATACAGATTCTGCCGGTTTTTGTATCTAACGGCGGGCAGACAAACACGATGCGCTCATAGCCCTTCTCTGCCGCTCTCTGCACTGCCTCCCGCACTGCTGCCCGCTGGTCGATCCCAACAAACGGGATGCCGTCCGCAATCCGGTTATCCACAGAGACAATCGGGCGGTGCAGGGACTCCAGGAATGTCGGTACGCCTCCCCCTCGTTGACCGAGGAGAGGATGATCCCGTCAACCCGGTAATCCGCCAAAGTCTTGTCAAGCTGCTCGCGCTCCGTCCCGGCATCCCCGCCGTGCAGCGTAATGTTGACGCCGTAGCCGCGGGCATATGCCTCCGTGCTGATCGTCGAAGCATCTGGGCAAAATAGCGGTTCTTCACGTCCAGCACGACGACACCGATGTTGTACGTCTGTCCCTTAGCCAGTCCGGTGGCAAGGAGATCGGCCGGTAGCCGTGTTCCTTTGCCACCTGAAGGATCATCTCCTTTGTCTCCGGCTTAATCCGCCCGGTTCCATTTAATGCCCGGTGTATCGTTGTTCTGGAAACGCCGCATAACTGCGCCAGATCTTTTGTCGTGATCGCCATATTTTCCTGCTCCCCGTTTTCTTTCTTTTCAAAAACTTTCTTCTATTTTAATCGAATCTGAACCATTTGAAAAGAGGTACAAGTTCCACTGAAATTTCGTTTCCGCTGCAGGAGACGTTTTCCAGTTCCACAGGTGTTACACAGTCATGTTCCTTTTGATTTGTCGCTTTCTTATCCTCGTGAAACAGTGCAATACTTTTTAAAACCGCCTCCGGCTCCATGCCCTGTAAAGAAACGGTCGCCTCGGCACTCTCCTCCATACGGTTTACAAAGAAAACCGTCACTTCATCTTTTTGCCCGTCATGACGGACGAGCACATGATCCACACAGGGTACCGTCTCAAACGTGCTGCACGCGTAGGTGTCTCCCGTATACCGTGTATCTAACGTCACGCCGTGCGCATACTTCGCCATCAGGGCAAACGGATAATACACCGGCTGCACCCCACACACCGCCGTCCTCCTCTGTCATAATGCAGGAGCTGATATTCGTAAGTGACTGGCAGGCGATCTTCACACGATCCGCCCGTTTTATGAAATTCATCAGCATACTTTGCAAACAGAAGCGCATCCTCCATGGTATAGATCTGCTCGCTGATCGCGGGTGCCGTCTGCCACGGTGCATCCTCCACCGATTTCTGCACCTGCGTCGCTCATCGACCAGACGCCCCACTCATCAAAAACAGATGTTGATCTTATGTGACATTTTCTTTTTACCCTCACATAGTCGCAAATGTTTAAGACCGTCTCGATATAGCGCTCCATATCCAGCGACTGTGCCAGAAACTCTGCCGTGCCCTTCTCCTGTCCCCCCGTAATACTGGTGCAGGGAAATGTAATCGAGGCAGGGATAACAATGTTCCAGTACGGTCTGTTCCCAGTCACCGAACGTCGGATTCGTGGACATCGAACTTCCGCACGCCACCAGGCTCGATGGATGGATCTAAGATTTTCATTGCCTTTCCGGTCTCATAGGCGATCCTGCCGTATTCCTCCGCCGTCTTATGCCCGATCTGCCAGTCCCCGTCCATCTCATTGCCCAAACACCAGGTCTTGATGCCGTACGGCTTTTCGTGCCCGTTGAGATCACTGTAGTATGTGCCGGTCTCCATATTACAATATTCCAGCACCGCAAGCGCTTCCTCGATTCCCTTTGGTTCCAAGATTCACTGCATAGATCGGTGCAACCTCTGCCGCGTCCGCCCACTTCATAAATTCATCCAGACCGACCTCGTTTGTCTCAATACTTTTCCACGCAAAGATCCCGCTTCCTCGGGCGTTTCTCCACAGGTCCGATCCCGTCCCGCCAGTCATAGTTGGAGACAAAATTGCCCCCCGGGATAGCGCACCGCCGTGACCCCCATCTGCCTTACCTTCTGCAGCACATCGCCCCCGGAATCCGTTTTCATCTGCAGTCTTATGCGACGGCTCGTAATGCCGGTGTACCACCACTCTTCCCATGTGCTCCACGAAGGAGCCGTAGATACGGTCGTCAATCCTGCCTTTTTGTAAATGCCGTATCAGCTTTTTAATTGTCACATGTCTCATCTTCTCTCTCTCCTCTGCCTCTATTCTTTTCATTCCTGATGTTGCGATTCCTTCCATGAAAAACTTCTGTCCGAACAAAACAGCAGTAACAGCGGCAGAATCGCAATTACCAGAAAGCAAGTGTCGGACCCATATTTGATCGAATTACTTCCAACCAGAATTGCAAGTCCTGCTGACAGCGTCCGCATTTCCACCGAACTTGTCAGCATCATCGGATAAAGCAGATCGTTCCAGTTATTCATGAAATGATAGATTCCCCAGTGTCACAAGTGCCGGCTTTAGCAAGCGGCAGAATGATTTTCAGATATATTTTCCACTCTCCCATACCATCAATTTTCGCAGCCTCATCCAGCGATTTCGGTATGCCCGAGAAGAAGGGGAGGTCAGCATGAAAATACCGTAGGCACTCGCTGCGCGTGGTAGAATCAGTCCTAGAACGTATTTAAAATTCAAACATATTCTTCCATATAGAGTGGAATCATCACCACCTGAAACGGAATCATCATCGTGAGCAGGATGATTCCAAAGAGCAGTTTCTTCCTGTAAATTTCATTCGGGCAAATGCATATGCTGCCATAGAATCAAAAACAGACTGATGATGGTGACACCCCCTGCAAACACACAACCGTGTTAAGCAGCATTCTGGCAATCGGGAGCACTTTCCACACATAGGCAAACTGCATGTTGTGACCCACCTGTCGGGAAAAGATTGGCGGCCACTTCTGATGACGTCCGTATCCGACTTGAAGGCGGATACGCCGAGCCAGTAACAGTGGAAGCAGCACCAGCGCTGCAAACAACAGAAGTACCAATGTTCCGGATCACCTGCCAAAAATTTATTTTTCTCATGTCTCGTCACCTCCGGGGGAAAGCATATTTTCTGGCATCGACGGTTATAATCGCAACTCATGCAGAACAGATAAACGGCGATTGCTGACGAAGACCCGAGATCATACGGCGCTGTCTGAAATCCCGGTTGTAGATATAACCCACGAGCGTCTCGGTCGCGTACTGCGGGCCGCCTCGTCATGACGTAGATCTTCGATCGAATACCTGCAGCGCTAACTAACGTCGTCACCACGCAAAAACCGATCGTATCCCGCATGCCGGGTATTTGGACATAGAAAATTTCTGCAGCCCGGTCGCGCCGTCAATCTCCGCCGCCTCATAACGACTCAGAGACGCCGAGCGCC
>VOFH01001810.1_pt1 | contig 37443 bp, 59 predicted proteins | sample 5384091 | NCBI WGS metagenome assembly VOFH01 (sample SAMN12384727, study PRJNA508395) | human gut metagenome | isolation source: healthy gut G | host: Homo sapiens
AACATAAATATATTCATGCAGAAAAACCTACATTACAATCTTAGTACATCGTTTTCAAAATAACTATACCACTCACTTGTCTGCGGATCTGCTCACAGGTCTAAAAGCCTCAGTGTATCTCGCTGTTCTTCAGTAGATTTTGTCAGGTGGATCCATGAGGTTTCAATGCTTTCATGTCTAATTAGATTAGTAGACAGTTGGAAAAAATTGAGGATTTTCGACATAATTCTCCCTCACTATATAATGATAATATCAGACAGACAACAGTGTGTGTTTGTCCAGACGTTGAAGGATAGCAGCGTACCGGAAAGCCTTGCTATACGGAGTCTTTAAAAGGGGTTGTGCAGTGAAACCTCAAACCGGAGTAGGTCAATGAACCGAATGAAAATGCTCAAAACCGTCTTGTTTATACAGGGCGGTTTTCTTTTTTATACATAAGGAGGGGATGAAAAATGGATCATTTATTGGAATGTGCGGAAGCTTTTGAACAGTTATTGGATGTTCAGTACCATATTGTTTTAGGCCGCAAAAATCGATTAACAGAATTAACCCTCCGCTTTGATCCAACAGAGTTTCATCATTTAGTTGGACTACATAAATTGCGAGATCTCCGTCTGGCAAGAGGGAATCGTGAGAAGATATTTTATCAAATACTTTCAAAAACGATTTGCATGGAAGATATCAAAAAGAGCCGTTATTTTCCGGAAATACAAGATCGTATGTTCTTCTTTGATAAAATAGAGTATCTTTTAGACAGCAATAAAACAGTTTTTCTGGCAGGTCCTTTTTCCAAAAAGGAGAGAAGGATTACACAAAAGGACAAGCAGTTTATACATTACTAAAAAAGAAATAACAATAGTTAGTACTGGAAAACAGTAGTACAGTATGATCGGCTAATGTTAAGATGTTGGTCAAAAGGTATTTTGACCCCTCTGATACCGAATTGCTACGTGCTTTGCACTCTCGCAATTCTAAAAACATTCGTAATCCGCTCATTTTTCTTCAAAAATGGCTCCTTACTCATGTTTTGGCGGGTCCAGTTCAAAAATCCTCCTGCAAGCAAGCTTGCATCGGATTTATGACCTTTGACCCTGGTATCATGTTAAGAAAAACATAAAAAATCCCCGCTCTGCTTACACAGAACGGGTCATCGCATTTTTAGAGGGGTATGAAATTATTTAGGGGGCCGGACGGATTCCTCCGTCCGGTATGAGTATGAAAAAGCTTTTGTGATTTCAAGTAACCACTTGAAACAAAGGCCTTGTCCACCTCTCGGTGAACGATATTATAATACGGAATAAATGTGTCCAAAAAATGTACATAATATAAAAAAAGAATAAAGAATATAAATAAGTGAAAAAAACCTTTGAAAACTTTTCAAGATTGTATATAATAGAAGAAACTTCTAGTCTGCTCTGAGGCGTACTTGTCATGCTTAAAGCGCAGGCCCTTTTTTGAGTTATACAAGAAACTACTATTGTAAGAAACTTTTTGTGACCCCACATTTTAGGAGGAAATATTTATATGTTTTCAATGATGTCCAATGACATTGAATTGACTTAGAACTGCCAGCATCCTTGTATATATAAAAGGGAAAGGCGTCGTACTGAAAGAGCCGTCCGTAGTGGCGATCGATCGGGATACGAATAAGATCATGGCGATCGGCGAGGAAGCCCGCCTGATGATCGGACGTACCCAGGTAATATCGTAGCAGTCCGTCCTCTTCGTCAGGGCGTTATCTCCGACTATACCATTACCGAAAAATGATGAAATATTTTATCAACAAGGCAGTAGGCAAGAAAACACTGCGTAAGCCACGTATCAGTGTATGTATCCCAAGTGGCGCTACAGAAGTAGAGAAGAAAGCAGTAGAAGATGCAACTTACCAGGCTGGTGCCCGTGAAGTTGCTATTATCGAAGAGCCAGTAGCAGCAGCCATCGGCGCAGGTATTGATATCGGTAAAGCATGCGGAAACATGATCGTAGATATCGGTGGTGGTACTGCAGATATCGCAGTTATCTCCTTAGGCGGCCCCGTGGTCAGCACTTCCATCAAGATCGCAGGTGATGACTTCGACGAGGCTTTAGTCCGTTACATGAGAAAGAAACACAATCTTCTGATCGGTGAACGTACTGCAGAGGAGATCAAGATCAATATCGGTGCTGCATACCGCAGACCGGAAGTACAGACTATGGAAGTAAGAGGACGTAACCTGGTAACCGGTCTTCCAAAGACTATTGTAGTTACTTCTGATGAAACTCTGGAAGCATTAAGAGAACCGGCTCTCCAGATCGTAGATGCTGTACACAATGTTCTGGAGAGAACACCACCAGAACTGGCAGCCGATATTTTTGACCGTGGTATCGTAATGACCGGCGGTGGCGCCCTTCTCAGTGGTCTGGATGCCCTGATCGAGGAAAAGACAGGTATTACCACTGTGATCGCTGAAGATCCACTGACAGCCGTAGCGATCGGTACCGGTAAATTCATTGAATTCGCACACGGTATGACCTCCGCCCTGGAAGCATCCATGGGAATTGGCGGCGGAAGAAATGATAAAGAGGATTATTAATTTTTGACTGGCCGGGCTGCCGCAGCAATGCGGCGGCCTTTTGACTATATAAAAGCAGCAACTGTTCTTATACACAGATACAGAGGAAAGAAAAATGGCAACCATAACAGGATTTATTGAAAAAATAAAATTCAGAAACGAGGAAAATGGCTATACTGTGCTGTCAGTTACCGACCAGAGCGATGGCGATGAAGTTATCATGGTAGGGTACGCTTTCTTATGCTGCTGAAGGAGCCATGATCCAGGCATCTGGACGCATGATCGAGCATCCGGTATATGGAGAACAGCTTCCAGATCGAAAGTTACGAAATGAAAACGCCCCAGGATGCAGAGTCTATGGAGCGCTATTTAGGTTCCGGTGCCATCAAAGGTATTGGCGCAGCACTGGCAGCCCGTATCGTCCGTCATTTCAAAGCCGACACTTTCCGGGTCATGGAAGAAGAACCGGAGCGCCTTTCCGAAGTAAAAGGTATCAGTGAAAAAATGGCAATGGCCATTGCTGAACAGGTAGAAGAGAAAAAGGCATGCGGGAAGCTATGATGTTTCTGCAAAACTATGGCATTACTTTAAACCTTGCGGCTAAGATCTACCAGGAATATGGCCCGAAGCTGTACAGTATCATCAAAGAAAATCCCTATAAGCTGGCGGACGATATTCCAGGTGTGGGATTTAAAATGGCAGACGAGATCGCTGAAAAAGTAGGCATCTTCACAGACTCCGACTACCGTATCAGGGCAGGTCTCCTTTACATTCTTCTCCAGGCATCAGCCAACGGCCATACCTATCTTCCTCAGAAAGAATTATTTTCCCAGGCGGCAGAGTTGTTAAAAGTAGAACCGACTGCTATGGAAAAGCATCTGATGGATATGCAAATCGACCGCAAAGTAGTGGTAAAAACAGTCCCAGGCAGCGAACCGCCGGAATATCTGGTCTATTCTTCCCACTACTATTATCTGGAACTGAACACGGCCCGTATGCTCCATGACTTAAACATCCGTGGCGATATACCGGAAACAGAGATCCGTGCCAATCTGGCGAAAGTCCAGAAAAAGAAGAAATCCATTTAGATGAATTGCAGGAAAAGCAGTTTTTGAGGCAGTAAACAGCGGACTTTTAGTGATCACCGGCGGTCCCGGTACAGGAAAGACTACCACTATCAATGCTATTATCCAGTATTTTGAAAATGAGGGAATGGAGATCCTACTGGCAGCGCCAACCGGCCGCGCAGCCAAGCGAATGACTGAGACTACCGGTTATGAGGCCCGTACCATTCACCGCATGCTGGAACTGGTGCCATCCGGTATCCCGGACTCTGGTTCTATGTCTGGGAATAATGCCCCTTCCGGTAAAATGGCTCTTTCAGTTCCGGTGGCATGCATTTTGACCGAAATGAAGAAAATCCGCTGGATGCCGATGTTATTATCATCGATGAAATGTCCATGGTAGATATCAGTCTGATGCATTCCCTGTTACGCGCAGTAAACGTAGGAACACGTCTGATACTGGTAGGCGATGTGGACCAGCTTCCAAGTGTAGGACCTGGAAATGTGCTTCGCGACATTATCGAGTCCGGCTGTTTTAATGTAGTAAAACTGACTCACATTTTCCGTCAGGCGGCCCAAAGCGATATTATTGTAAATGCCCACAAGATCAACGAAGGGGAACGGGTAGATCTGACAAAGCGCAGTAAAGACTTTCTCTTTATCCGCAGGGAAAATCCTGATGCAGTGATCAGCGCAGCCATTACACTGATCCAGCAGAAACTTCCCGGTTATGTCCACGCCCAACCCGGTGATATCCAGGTAATGACGCCTATGCGAAAAGGTGCTCTGGGAGTAGAACGTCTAAACCAGATTCTGCAAAATTACTTAAACCCACCGGATCCGTCTAAAAAAGAGAAAGAGTCCGGCGGTATCATCTACCGCACCGGGGATAAAGTGATGCAGATCAAAAATAATTACCAGATGGAATGGGAGATTCGCAGCAAATACGGCATTCCCACAGATAAAGGTGCCGGTGTATTTGATGGTGATATGGGGATTATCCGGGAGATCAATGAATATGCGGAAAATCTTACCGTGGAATTTGATGAAGGGAAAATGGTAGAATACAGTTTTAAACAGTTAGAAGAACTGGAACTTGCCTATGCCATTACCATCCACAAGTCCCAGGGAAGTGAATATCCGGCGGTGATCATCCCTATGTATTCCGGCCCACGTATGCTGATGACCAGAAATCTGATCTATACAGCGGTGACAAGAGCCCGCTCCTGTGTCTGCCTGGTCGGCCGGCCGGATGCATTTTATACTATGGCAGATAACTCCATGGAGCAGAAACGCTATTGCGGCCTGAAAACCCGCATAGAAGAAATATACGCCTGACAGGCATCTGTTTACGAATAAAATATAATATTCTAAAATTTCTAATAAATCTAACTCTGTCTATAAGGAGAACGTATGAACTATATAATAGAAACGATCCTGGATCTGCTGTTCCCGCGCAGGTGCCCGGTTTGCGGTCAGATCATTATGCCAAAAGGAAATCTGATCTGCCCTGGGTGTATCAGAAAATTGTCCTGGGTCCGTGGACCGGTGTGTAAATGCTGTGGCAAGGAGATCATAAGCGAGACCGCAGAATACTGTTCTGACTGCGCAATTCATCCAAGATCTTTTTCCAATGGGATGGCGCTGCTTAACTATAATGAAATTTCAGCACCGTCCCTGGCAAAGATCAAGTATCACAACCATCGGGAATATCTGGATTTTTATGCAGAGGCTGCATATAGAAAGTATGCTGCCAGGATCGCCCGCTTATCACCGGATCTTATCATTCCGGTGCCGGTACACAAAAAGCCGCATGAAAAAAAAGAGGCTTTAATCAGGCAGAAGAATTTGGAAAACGTCTGTCCCATTATCTGGAAATTCCAATGCATTCCAGTTTGCTGATCCGGTCAAAAAAGACGGTACCCCAGAAAGATTTAGGACCTGCCCTGCGCCTTAAAATCTGGAACAGGCATTTAGCTGCAGAAAACTGCCGTACAGAATGAAAAAAGTTCTCCTTATTGATGATATTTACACAACTGGAAGTACTGCAGAAGCCTGCTCAAGGGCTTTGAAAAAAGCCGGAGCAGAGCAGGTTTTTCTTCTTGTGATCGCCACCAGCTCAATCGATGACAAAATCTTGTATAAAATGATAAAAATCATTAAAAACTATAGAAAAGACCTTTTATACCTCTTGACGTCAGGAATATTTTTATGTTATAGTATACGGGCGAATGGAAGATAGGTCTTTTTTTATGCTTAAAATTAAGAACGAGAAGCAAATTGAATTACGATAATATAATGGAGGTGGAAGTCGTGCGCACAAAGATCACACTGGCATGTACAGAATGCAAACAACGCAACTACAACATGACTAAGGATAAGAAAACTCATCCTGACCGTATGGAGACCAAGAAGTATTGCAGATTCTGCAAGAAGCATACCATGCATAAAGAAACGAAGTAATCCGGTTCAGTAAAGGACGTGATAATATGGAAGAGAATACAGTGTCAACTGTAGAAACCACAGAAAAAAGCGGCCAAGGCTGACCAGAAGACGGCTAAGAAGGAGAAAAAGCCTAGCTTTTTCAAAGGCCTGAAGACAGAGTACAAGAAGATCGTCTTTGCTGATAAGGAAACTGTAGCAAAACAGACTGTTGCAGTTGTAGCCATGTCCGTTTTCATCGGCGTCTGATCGGTGTACTGGATATGATTATGAAATTCGGTTTAAGCTTTATTCTTTAATTTCAAAGGCGAGGGTGATTGTATGTCAGAAGCACATTGGTATGTAGTCCATACCTACTCAGGTTATGAAAACAAAGTCAAGGTCGACATTGAGAAGACAATTGAAAACAGAAACCTACAGGATCAGATCCTTGAGGTATCCGTGCCCATGCTTCCTGTTGTAGAACTGAAGAATGGCGTGGAGAAAAAAGCCGACAAGAAAATGTTTCCGGGTTATGTGCTGATCAACATGGTCATGAACGATGACACATGGTACGTAGTACGCAACACCCGCGGAGTGACCGGGTTTGTTGGTCCGGGCTCTAAACCGGTTCCTCTGACGGAAGAAGAGATGGCGAGCCTCGGATTTATGAAGGAAGATGTCTTAGTCGACTTTACATTGGGAGATATGGTAGTTGTTATCTCCGGTGCATGGAAGGATACAGTTGGTGCTATTAAAGCTATCAACGAAAGTAAGCAGACCATCACTATCAATGTAGAAATGTTCGGTCGTGAAACACCGGTCGAACTGGGATTTGCAGAAGTAAAGAAAATGTAAAAATGGATCAGCTTTTGCGCAGCAGAAGCTGGTGGGAGGGACATTCCCGACAATACCACATAATTTTAGGAGGTGCCTAAGATGGCAAAGAAAGTAACAGGATATATCAAATTACAGATTCCAGCAGGCAAGGCTACACCAGCACCACCAGTTGGACCAGCTCTTGGTCAGCACGGTGTAAACATCGTACAGTTTACCAAAGAGTTCAACGCTAGAACAGCAGATCAGGGCGACATGATCATCCCTGTTGTTATTACCGTATATGCGGACAGAAGCTTCAGCTTCATCACCAAGACTCCGCCTGCAGCAGTTCTGATCAAGAAGGCATGCGGCTTAAAGAGCGGTTCAGGTGTTCCTAACAAGACTAAGGTAGCTGTATTAAAGAAGGCTGACCTGCAGAAGATCGCAGAGACCAAGATGCCAGACTTAAACGCTGCAAGCCTTGAGGCTGCTATGAGCATGGTAGCTGGTACTGCAAGAAGTATGGGCGTTACCATCGAAGAGTAATTAATACCGTATATATGAACGTGGGAGGGAGATTCCCCGTCAATACCACTAGGAGGTTATTTTATAATGAAAACAGGAAAAAAGATATGCAGAGGCTATGAAGAACGTAGACCGTGCTGCACTTTATGACGTAGCAGATGCAATCTCTATCGTTAAGAAGAATGCTTCTGCAAAATTTGACGAGACTGTAGAACTTCATATCAGAACAGGATGTGACGGACGTCACGCTGATCAGCAGATCCGTGGAGCTGTTGTTCTTCCTCACGGAACAGGTAAGACTGTTCGTATCTTAGTATTCGCTAAGGGTGCAAAGGCAGACGAGGCACAGGCAGCTGGCGCAGATTTCGTAGGCGCTGAGGAGCTGATCCCAAGAATCCAGAACGAAGGATGGCTGGATTTCGACGTTGTTGTTGCTACTCCTGACATGATGGGCGTTGTTGGTCGTCTGGGCCGTGTACTTGGACCGAAGGGCTTAATGCCGAACCCGAAGGCTGGTACTGTTACTATGGATGTAACCAAAGCTATCAATGATATCAAAGCCGGTAAGATCGAGTACAGACTTGATAAGACTAACATTATCCACGTGCCAGTAGGTAAAGCTTCCTTCACAGAGGAGCAGTTAGCGGACAACTTCCAGACGCTTATTGACGCTATCTTAAAGGCTAAGCCAAGCACCGTTAAGGGCGCATACTTCAAGAGCGTAGCTCTTACATCCACCATGGGCCCAGGCGTTAAGCTGAACGTAGTTAAGCTTACAAACTAATCAGGTGTCCTGAATAGAAAAATGAGGCTGCAGAGAATTCCGGTTCTCTGTGGTCTTTTTTTTGTGTTCTCCCGTCCATGACGGGAGAAATTTTTAAAAAAATACAATTTGTTGCAAAAATCTCTTGACATTCATGCACAGATATGTTATTTTATTATGCGTATTGAATGCCCTGAGACAGCAGGTACCGTAAGGTGTAAGCTTAAAACGCCTGCCGAGGAACATACAAAGCTCTAATGAGATTTTGCGTACCTCTCTGTCATTGCGGCAGGGAGGTTTTTTATAAGATCGTGTCCTTGCTATGACGGTTTTCAATACGAAATAATATAAGGAGGTAAACCATTCATGGCAAAAGTTGAATTAAAGCAGCCAGTAGTAGACGAGATCAAGGCAATGCTGGACGGCGCTGTAGGTGCAGTTGTTGTTGATTACCGTGGTCTGACTGTAGAGCAGGATACAAAACTGCGTAAACAGTTAAGAGAAGCTGGAGTTTCTTATAAAGGTATATAAGAACACTCTGATCAAGCGTGCAGCAGAGGGAACCGAGTTCGCAGCTCTTGATCCACAGCTGGAAGGACCGACAGCATTAGCTGTATCTAAGGATGATGCTACAGCACCAGCTAGAATTCTGGCTGAATTCGCTAAGACCGCTCCTAAGCTGGAACTGAAGGCTTCTGTAGTTGAAGGAACCTACTATGATCAGGCTGGAACCCAGGTTATCGCAACCATTCCATCCAGAGAAGTTCTTCTTGGAAAGCTGCTTGAAGCATCCAGTCCCCAATCACCAACCTGGCTCGCGTACTCAATCAGATCGCAGAGAAAAATGGTGGTGCAGCAGAGGCTTAATCTGCAAAATGAATTTGTGGCTTTTTTATCCGCATAGTCCGGAAAAAGCAGCCTGAAACACAGATCCTATCGAAAAATAAATTTTAAACAGGAGGAAATTAAAATGGCAAAGTTAACAACCGCTGAGTTTATCGAAGCTATCAAGGAATTATCCGTATTAGAACTGAACGATTTAGTAAAGGCATGTGAGGAAGAGTTTGGCGTATCTGCAGCAGCAGGCGTTGTAGTTGCAGCAGCAGGTGCTGGCGCAGCAGCAGCTGAAGAGAAGACCGAATTCGACGTTGAGCTGACCGAAGTTGGACCAAACAAGGTTAAGGTTATCAAGGTTGTTCGTGAAGCTACCGGTTTAGGCCTGAAGGAAGCTAAGGACGTAGTTGATGGCGCACCAAAGGTATTAAAGCAGGGCGCATCCAAGGAAGAAGCAAACGATATCAAGGCAAAGTTAGAGGCAGAAGGAGCAAAGGTTACCCTGAAGTAATCAAAGCTTACTGTACAGACTTATATTTAGATATGAGCGCTTTCAGAACCCACAGTACTGTGAAAACAGACTGTGGGTTCTTTTTTTACACAGTTATTTCAAAATAGCTGTTTGTGATGTCATTTACCTTATATTCTTTTTATATTTGTAAGTACTTCCAAAAGTACAATAATATGGTTGCATATTTCGAAAAAATAGTATATATTAGTTGAGGCTCGATGAGACTGATAATGGATAAAAAAAGATAAATATAAAAGTGTACAACATACTATTGGAAAAAAGACCCCCAGGCCAAGGAGCAAACGACTAATCATAAGGCAGCTCCTTCACCTGGGGTCTTTTTAGGGGAAGAGAGTATTTTATATACGGGAAAAAACATCCGGCGCTGTTGCGCATCGGGTGTTTTTTCTTGTTATGCGTATTTATAATAGGAAGAAACAGGTTCGGATCCAGGATGAAGCCTTTAAGGATAAAACACGTTACATGTACAGATATAAATACAAAAACAGCATAAAACTGTACTTTTGTAATAATTACGTAAGAAAAATCACAGGTAAAAGTTATGGCTTTTTTTCGGAAATTATAATATACTATGGATTGTGAAGGAGAGGTTATTCCTCCAGGGCAAATTATCAATATTCTCCAGAAAAAAGGAGAAAATGCAAAAAATGCAAAAAACTATTGATAATTTTCCATATCCGAAGTATAATCAACTCGTAATGCAAAAAGGAATTTCAAAAAGTATTTCAAAAAGAAAAAGGAGAGTGCATTAATTATGAGAAAGCAGACAAAGTTAGTTGCTGTATTATCAACAGCAGCACTGCTCGCTATTGGTGCATCTATGACTTCTTTCGCAGCTACAGGCTGGGCAGAAGAAGATGGAACATGGGTATACTATGATAGAAACGGTGACAAAGTAACAGATAAGTGGGCTAAGTCCGGTAACAACTGGTATTACTTAGATAGCGATGGCGAGATGGCTATCGATCAGCTGATTGAGGACGGTGACAACTACTACTACGTAGATATCAACGGCGTTATGGCAGCTAACCAGTGGGTAGCTATTGATAACGAAGACGCTGGCGATGATGACGAGCCAGAGCATTACTGGTACTACTTCCAGGCTAACGGTAAAGCTTTTTAAACAGGGAGATTCCGATAAGGTTTCTTTAAAGACTGTTAAACGGCAAGAAATACGCATTCGATGATGAAGGCAAGATGCTGTACGGTTGGGTCGATGAGAACAACGCTGAGCGTATCGACAATACCGATGATGACGCATTCAAAGATGGCGTTTACTACTTCGGTGGTGAAGATGACGGTGCTATGACTACTGGTTGGTTACTGATCGACGTTTCTTACGACGAAGCAACCAATGATGATTACAAGTACACTGCTCCAGCATTCAATGATGATGATGATCAGACTCGTTGGTTCTACTTCAAGTCCAACGGTAAGAAGCTCTATGCTGATAACGGCGAGAGAACCAAAGATAAGACTATCAATGGTAAGAAGTACGCATTTGATGAGTACGGCGCTATGGTAGCTGAGTGGTCTCTGGATGAAGGTGATGAGAAGAGGCTTCGATTCTAAGTCCGAAGAGAGAGCAAAGGCTTCTGTTGATGTAGCAACCACTTCTGAAGCTTGGGAATGGTGCAGGAAACTACGCTAAGTACACCCAGGCATGGAGATACTTCAACTCTGTTGAGGATGGTTCTCGTGTAAGCAAGGGCTGGTTCAAAGGTAGTAGCAGCTGAAATGCTGAACAAGGACAAATATGATGATGATGAAGATGCTTGGTACTATGCAGATGGCAGCGGCAAGCTGTATGCTGGTGAATTCAAGACCATCAAGGGCAAGAAGTATGCATTCAGAAACGATGGACGTATGATTAACGGCCTGAAGTTCATCAAAGAAGGCACTAACGACTTTGAAGACGTTATAGCTGATGATGATGACAATCATTCCTTCGATAATGAGGATGATTTCTTAGCACAGGCTTCTACCTACTTTGAAGGTGAAGGATACAAGTGCTACTACTTCGGCGGCGACGAAGATGGTGCAATGAGAACTGGTAAGACATCTCTGACCTTCGATGGCGAGAACACCAACTTCTACTTCGAGAAGTCTGGCGGCAAGAAGGGTGCTGGTGTAACTGGTGAGAAGGACAACAAACTGTATCAGTCCGGTATGCTGTTAAAGGCAGATTCTGACGACAAGTACACTGTTGTTGATAAAGAAACACATACTAAGGCTGATGGTACTAAGTATGTAACCTACACCAAGTTAGATGACGCTAAGGCATTCATGGACAGCGTTAAGAACAATGGTGGTAAAGTTAACGATGAATTAGCTGGTAAGGAAGGCTCTACAAAGGTAACTGTTGGAAGCAACACTACCAAGAAGGCTGAAGACTTAGCTGAAGCTTATTCCGTTGAATTAAAGGATGTTAAGAATCATGAATACATCCTGGTTAATACCTCTGGTAAGGTAATTGACAACAAGGGCAAGAACAAAGATGGCAGCGATTACTACTATGTAACTGACAGCAATGGTAAGATTACTAACATCTACGTTGAAGACTAATCTGATTTGATTTAGAAACAGTTTGTAATAACTAAACATTAAGGGGAAGCGTTATGGCTGATATAACATTTATGTTAGCTGTAACGCTTCCTTTTTATTTACTTGCAGAAAGGAGTATCTATGATCAGAAGAAAATTATTAGTATTAGGAACAGCAATTTGTCTGGCTGTATCAGCAAATGCAATCACATCTTTTGCTGATACTACATCTGCCAGTACCACAACAATGGAAAACTGTGGTGCATATCTTTTGAGTGGCGCCCTATTGATTGCGGAAATGGAAATTATTTTGCTATTTTGGTAGGCGGCAATACATTAAATGAGAGTAATGTGATCTTAAATCGAGGTTATGATTATGCTTATACATTTGAACCTATGACTTATTCACGCCCATGGGGAACTGTGCCGGATCTGGTAAATATAGACGGAAAATGGGGGATCCCTGAAAACTGGTCTTCCATGCCGGAAGGTGCTCAGCCTACTCTCCAGATTGTATTAAAAACAAATTATAAAACTTTAAATACAGATAAGCGTTATGTAAATGTTGTTCATCTTCCTTCCAATGTGAATTCCTCTACATTACCAGCAGAAGTGCGTAAATATTTGATTAATGTAGATGCTTCTGACGCTGGTGCTTATAATGACACAGTTACCCCAGGATGGCAAAAAGAAGCAGATGGATCCGAAAATATTTAAAGCCAGATGGAACGTATGTAAGCAACGGCTGGCTCCAGCTTGATGATAAAAAATATTACATGGATGAAAATGGTGTTAAATTAAAAGATACCATTACTCCAGATGGCTTCTATGTAAATTCTGACGGCGAGAAGGTATCTTATATGCCAGGTTGGTATAAAGATGGTGACTATTGGCGTTATATCCAGAAAAATGGATATTATCTGGCTAACTCATGGTATCAGGATACTGACGGAAAGTATTATTATTTCAATATGGGTGCTGTTATGGCAGTAAACACAACCACACCGGATGGTTATTATGTAGATGAAAATGGTGTTTGGGATGGTAATGCATCAACAGTTGCTGCAAACGAAAAAAACCTTGGTCCTGGTGTAGACAAAGGCTGGGAACCAATTGATAAAGGTTGGAAATTCAAACAGGAAGATGGTACTTATTTGACCAATGCCTGGAGACAGGACAGCAACGGTAAATGGTATTACCTGAACGAAGATGGCTGGATGCTGAAAGACACTAATACACCGGACGGCTATCATGTAGGTGCAGATGGCGTTTACGATGGTCCTGCTGTAACGGAAGAAACAGCAGAATAATCTAATCTATATTTAGTTTATAAAACTGCAGGATCGTTTATTCACTGATCCTGCAGTTTTTGCATGTATTAGTTATGATTGTGAAATTGGCTAAAATCCCATGTAGGGGCCACGACAAACGCATGAGTAAAGAAATTTGAACACGCCCCTTTTCTGATAAAATTAAAAGAAAAGGGGTGTTGATACATGCAGGAATTATTAGATTGGCTGGAATACATAAAAGATGATCGTCAGCAAAGGAAAGTTCGTCATACATTGAAGGACATTCTTGTTATTGTATTGTTTGCAACACTGGCAAATGCGGATGACTGGGTGGAAATGGCATTGTTTGCGGAAAGTTATCAGGATTATCTACGCAAATATATTGAGTTAAAAAACGGAATACCATCTCATGACACGATCAGACGTGTAATGGGAATGATATCACCAGAAATCCTGCAGCAGCTCTATGGAAAATGGCAGGATCGATTAAATCAGAATGAAGGGGAACTACTGAAGAAGATCATTTGTATAGATGGTAAAACCATGCGCTCCAATAAAAGAGGAGATGGGAAGGCATCCCACATTGTATCAGCATGGAGTAAAGAGTCAGGTTTCTGTCTTGGACAAAAAGCAGTTGAAGAAAAAAGCAATGAGATCGTAGCGATCCCGGAATTGCTGGACAAGATCCAGATAAAAGGCCAGATCGTAACAATCGATGCAATGGGAACGCAGACTGCAATAGCGGAGAAAATAAAGAAAAAACGGGCAGACTATGTGCTGGCATTGAAGAGAAATCAAAACAGTCTGTATGAAGATGTACAAGAATACTTTTCAGACGAAGAGTTCCCAAAAGAGATCCGTGAAAGAGGTAATTACAAAAAAACCCAGGAAAAAGCACATGGTCAGATCGAGATAAGGGAGTATTATCAGACAGAGGATATAAAGTGGTTAAGCCAGAAAAAGAAGTGGAAAGGACTGTCCAGCATCATAATGGAGAAAAGGAAAACGCTGAAGAAGGAAGGCAATACAGCCATAGAGTATCGTTATTTCATTAGCAGTTTGAGAGCAGATATCGAACAGGTCAGCCGTGCAGTTAGAGGACACTGGAGTATAGAAAGCATGCACTGGTATCTAGATGTAACATTCCGGGAAGATGCGAACACAACCATAGATAAGCTGGCAGCACAAAATTTGAATATCATAAGGAAATGGAGCCTAAGTATTTTGAAACCGGCACAAATAACAAGACATAAGTTGTGATGCGAAAGAAAAGGGTTGTAGTTAGTTTGCACCCGATTCAATATCTGGAAGAACTTTTAGAAGCTTAAAAAATGAAATATAGTAAAAAAGAATTGACAGGGGATAATCATTCATGCGTTTGTCGTGTGTAGGGGCATTTATATATTGCAATTGCCCGATACCCATGTTAGAATAAATATAAGCAAGTTTTCTAGAAATCTAAATTTTCATTTCATTCAAGCTGCATCTGTCAGCATCTATTTTAAGAACTCTTTGCTTAAACTCCATATCATTTAAGCAGGGAGAACAGGCAGTATCTTCCTGCGGCAAACAGAAAGGATAATGCCTATGAAAAACACTATCAAAGTGCGTCAAACGCACAAGGACAGACTGTTCTGTAATCTCTTTTCAAAGAAAGAGAATGCTCTTTTCTCTGTACAATGCATTGAATGGCACAGATTATAAAAATGAAAATGAGTTAGAAATCGTAACTCTGGAAGATGCACTTTATCTGACAATGAAAAATGATGTATCCATATGTTTATGTGGAAATATCAGTCTTTGGGAACAACAGAGCAGCGTAAATCCTAATATGCCGCTGAGAGGTTTACTGTATTTTGCAAGAGAATATGAGGGATGGCTGGCTTCCAGAAAAAAAGATATTTATCGCAGGAAGTTATTAAAATACCCGCCCCACAATTTTATGTATTTTACAACGGGAAAGAAATAAGGCCAGAACGTGAAGAGTATCATCTGGCAGATGCCTTTGAGCATCCCGTAAAAGGGTATGACTGGACGGCACATGTGATCAACATCAATCCGGATAATAATGTTAGTTTACTGAAAAACTGTAGCGTTCTGGCTGGTTACACAGAGCTGATTCATCAGATACGAACCAGAAAGCAATCAGGCTGCACCATTGAAACAGCTGTTCATCAGGCTGTAAAGCATTGTATAGAAAATGACATATTAAAAACATATCTGTTAAAAAACGAAGGGGAGGTAATGTCTATGATCTTAACGGAATATGATGAAGAACTTCACAATGAAACTTTAAGAGAAGAAGGAATGGAAAAAGGAATCGAAAAAGGAATCGAAAATGGATTACACTTTTGCAAAATGATATTCACTCTTCATAAATCAGGCAAATCAGATATAGAAATTGCTGATATTGTAGGAATATCTTTGGATAAAGTAAAAATTTATTATACTAAAAGTTGAATCGCCAGAAATGATATGTATGTACATTTCTGGCGATTGTGTTGAGTTATTGTTGCTTATGATTCGGCAGCTGCTGTATCCTCTGTTACAGCAAGACCATCGTAAACGCCATCTGCACCTACATGATAACCATCAGGTGTATTAGTGTCTTTCAGCATCCAGCCATCTTCGTTCAGGTAATACCATTTACCGTTGCTGTCCTGTCTCCAGGCATTGGTCAGATAAGTGCCATCTTCCTGCTTAAACTTCCAGCCAATATCGATCGGCTCCCAGCCTTTGTCTACGCCAGGTCCCAGGTTCTTCTGGTTGGTAACAGTAGCAGCCTTGCCGTCCCAGACACCGTTTTCATCTACATGGTAGCCATCTGGGGTATCAGCATTTGCTACCATATAGGTTCCGATATTAAAGTAATACCACTTGCCATCTGTATCTTCAATCCAGGTTGCTCCGGCATAATGACCATTTTTAAGGACGTAATGCCAGCCCTTTTCATCCTGCTTCCAGCCAGGCATATATTTGGTTTTTTTCACCAGCTGCGTTTACATAAACACCATCTGGTGTAACGGTATCCTGCAGGCGGAAGCCGTTTTCATCCAGGTAATATTGCTTATCATCCAGACGCAGCCATCCATTCTTTACAAATGTACCATCTGGCTTACGATACATCCATTTTCCATCCTCATTTGTAGTCCATCCAGGAGTCACAGTTCCTTCATAAGCACCGGCATCAGAGCCGTCTACATCGATCAGATATTTTTTAACCTCTAAAGGAAGGCTTGCAGTGTTTACACCACCTGGAAGATGTACTACATTCACATATCTTTTATCAGTAGCTAATGTTTTATAATTGGTTTTTAATACAATCTGGAGAGTTGGCTGTGTTCCTTCAGGAAGGGAAGACCAGTTTTCCGGGATTGCCCATACGCCATCTACATTTACCAGATCCGAACTGTTCCCCATGGACGGGAATAGTTCATTGGATCAAAGGTGTAAGCATAGTCATAACCACGGTTTAAAATGACATCACTTTCGCTCGATCGTATTTCCACCAACTAAAATTGCAAAATAATTACCATCTCCACAGTCTACCGGACGCCACTCAAACAGATATGCGCCACAGTTCTCCATTGTTGTAGTGGTATTATCTGCAAAAGCAACTGTTGGAACAGTTACAGACAGCGATAAGGCCATGCAAAGTGCCACTGTGAATTTTTTTTACCATAATAAGTCTCCTTTCGGTTCTAAGCAAGAAAAGCGCTGCGACTAAACTTAATCAGCCACAACGCTTCCCCCTTTAATTATTTAATTGTACTGGGTACAATCAATTATTTCTCAGTGTAGATAGCAATGATATTACCTGAGTTGTTTACGCAGTAGTAGTAGTCATTACCGTCTTTATTTCTGGACTTGCTCTTAACAACAGTACCGGAAGTATTAACTAAGAAGTACTTTCCAGCTACCTTATCGCCATTTGCATCTTTCTCAGGAATGATGTAGAGTTCATCAACATCATCAGCCTTCTTGCTGATACCATAATCGCTTAACTTTACAGAAGATGGAGCAGTCTTGGATTTAACACCAACAGCCTCTAAGAACTTCTGAACATCATCAAGCTTCTTGTAACCGCTAATTTTCTTCTTTGCGTCATTCTTGTCATAATTAGAATTCAGAGTCTTAACTACCTGATACTTCTCATCGATCCAGCCTTTAACAGCATACCAGACTGATAGAACTTTATCCTTCTCGCCAGTCTTACCAGCGCCCCTTATGGCTACCAGACTTCTCAAAGTAGAAGTTGAAGTTATCACCATCAATAGTGATATTGGTCTTGTTAGTTCTCATAGCGCCATCATCGCCATCACCGAAGTAGTAGCAGTAATATCCCATAGCGTTCCAGTATGGAGCGTTATCAATGAATCCATCTTCAGTATCGAATGGATAATCATTGTTATCATCAGCAACTACATCTGTGATATCACCATTGCCAGCCTGGCTGATGAACTTCAGACCACTTACCATACGGCCATCTGCCGGAAAGCATATTTCTTACCCTTGATGGTTCTTGAACTCGCCTGCAGTGTAGATTTTACCATTTCCATCTGCATAGTACCAAGCATCTTCATCATCATTATTCTTGTCGTAGTTCATGTATTCAGCAGCAACTACCTTGAACCAGCCCTTGCTTACGCGGGAACCATCTTCAACCTGTTAAAGTATCTCCACAGATGAGTACTGAGCAGTACTTTGCATTGCTGTTGGTTGTTGCAGAACTGTATTTGTCACGAACGCCAGCCTTAGATGCAGCCTTTACATCCAGAGACCACTCTGCAGTCATAACACCATTTTCATCAAATTCATACTTCTTACCGTTGATGGTCTTGCCCTTCTGGATATCGCCATCCTCAGCTTTTACTTTCTTACCATTGATTGGAAATAGAACCAACGGTCTGATCTTCATCATCATTAAATGCTGGAGCAATTTCTTTGTCAGAAGTTGCTTCGTTGTATGTAATGTCCATCAGCTGCCAGCCAGTGGTCATAGCACCATCATCTTCGCCACCGAAGTAGTAGTCACCATCTTTAAATGCATCACCATCAGTATCATCAATACGGCTAGCATCGTCAGACTTAACCCAACCATACAGCATCTTTCCTTCATCATCGAAAGCATACTTCTTACCGTTAACGGTCTTTAAAGCAACTTTGTTGTTATCGCCGTTCTTTAAAGCTTTACCGTTAGCCTGAAGTAATACCAGTAATGCTCTGGCTCATTGTCATCGCCGGCATCAGCGTTATCAATAGCTACCCACTGGTTAGCTGCCATAACACCGTTAACGTCAACATAGTAGTAGTTGTCGCCATCCTCAATCAGGGTATCGATGCCATCTCGCCATCGCTATCTAAGTAATACCAGTTGTTACCGGACTTAGCCCACTTGTCTGTTACTCTGTCACCATTCCTGTCATAGTATACCCAAGTACCATCTTCCTCGGCCCAACCCTGAGCTGCGAAAGAAGTCATGGATGCACCAATAGCGAGCAGTGCTGCTGTTGATAATACAGCAACTAATTTTGTCTGCTTCTTCATAATGAATGCACTCTCCTTTGATTTTTGAAATACTTTTTGAAATTCCTTATTGCATTACGAGTAGATTATACTTCCGATAAGGAAAAGTATTGGGAGGAGAGGTTTTGGGAGATAAAATGAGTTATATTTGTTAATTTATAGTCAATAATTCAGTAATTTCTTCCAGTGTATCGAGAACTGTTTAAAATTTAAGTTTTTTACTAATAGCCATATCTGTATTCTCCATATTCCTATTATTGTGCGTTGTTCTGTTCCAATGCCAGCCTGATCAATCGATCCGTCTGGTCTGCCATGAACAGCGGGATATTCAGCACGTCATCGTCCAGTTTCAGATTGTCCAATGAGAAACGAATGCGGAGCTTAACCTTATCAGGAAACAGTTCCTTGAACTTCTTCATACTCTTGCTGGTTGTGTTGGCTTCGGATTTGACCTCCACGGGGAAGATGTCGTTCTCCCGCTGAATGAGGAAATCCACTTCGTAAGGTGGGTTGTTCTGGCTCCAATAACGAGGCATGACTTCAAACTGAGTAATTAAAGTCTGCAACACAAAGTTTTTCGGTTAATGCGCCTTTGAATTCAGTAAACAGGCGGTTTCCTTCTCCAAAGGCAGTGGGAGCCAACTGTGCCAGACGGCGGAGCAATCCCACATCTACCAAATAAATTTTGAAAGCCGACAAGTCATCGTAAGCTGCAATCGGCAGGCCAGGAGCTGAGCTGCGATAAATTTTATGCACTAAACGGGCATCCACCAGCCATTGTAAGGCATCCTCGTACTCACGGGCTCGTGCCCCTTCCTTGACCACTTTATAGATAAACTTCTTGTTCTCTTGCCAGTTGAGAAGGAATGGATTTCCAGATCATTGAGATTTTCGGGAACTCGCTGAGATTAGGATGTTTGGCAAAATCACGCTCATAGGCTCCGAGGATTCCGGATAATGCTTCCTGCATAGCAGAAACATCCCGTGCCTCCGTCCACATCAATACCGACTCCGGCATACCACCGGTGACATAGTACATCTTCAGCTTCTCATACAGCGGATATAAAGAAGGCGTCAGGGATGGGTTCAATGGCGTCCACCTGTTCCAGATACTGCTCCAGATTTTCATCACCGTTGGCAAGTAGGAATTCATTAAAGGTCATCGGGTCAATCTGCATAAAGTTAACCTTACCTACGGAAAAGAGGAAGGTTTCGCCAGGGCAATACCCAACAGAGAACCGGCACAGGCAATGTGATACTGCGGTGCGTTCTCGCAGAAATACTTCAAAGCATTGATCACCTTAGGACAATCCTGTACCTCATCAAAGATGATCAGGGTTTTTTCAGGTACAATCTTCTGTCCGCTGGCCAGCATCAAGTTTTGTAGAATTCGGTCAACATCCTTGGTCGTTTCAAAAAACTGTTTGTATTCTTCATTTTCATCAAAGTTAAAATACGCGGTATTCTCATAATAACGCCTGCCAAATTCTTTAAGAATCCAGGTCTTCCCTACCTGACGTACGCCCTTCAATATTAAAGGCTTGCGGTAGGGAGAATTCTTCCAAGCCAGCAACTTTTTTTAAGATAAATCGTTCCATAGAATCTCTCCTCACATTTTTATTGGAGTTTTATGCTTAATGATCACACTTTTTATTATATGCAAAATTCATGAAAATTACAATTAAAAATACAAAATGATTTGATTTTTGATGCGTATATATCACACTTTTATATAAAATAGCAGGAAATATATTCTGCAATAACGACAGCCTCAGCCTCAACATTAGTTATATTGCATCTAGTAAATAGCCGAAACCATTTACATTAATTCGATATTTTCATTAATTTTTCTGGACTTATTTACCCAAAATGATATATACTAATTATATAATTACTAATTGTATGATTAGCAAATTTAACAAATTTGAGGTGATATAAATGTTTATTGGACGTTCCAGAGAATTAAATAAATTAAATGCACTATACAACAGCAACCAGTTTGAATTTGCAGTCTTTTATGGCAGAAGGCGTGTAGGAAAGACAATGCTGATCAATGAATTTATTGAGCGAAAAAAAAGCGGTTTATTATATGGCTGTAGAAGGAACTAAAAAGAGAATCTTACGGGTTTGTCAAAAGCTTTTCTTCAAGATTCTCTGGCGCCTTTATCTCAATTTGGTGATTACGAGGATTTATTGGCTTATATCGATCAGTTAGCTTTAACAGGAGAACGCTATATCATTGCTATTGATGAATTCCCTTATCTGGCGGCTTCCTATCCTGTAATTTCTTCTTTACTCCAAAAACACATTGACCATTGTTGGAAAAACAGCAACTTGTTTTTGATCTTATGTGGATCTTCTATGAGTTTTATGGAAGAACAGGTTCTTGGCTATAAAAGCCCTCTGTATGGCCGCAGAACGGCTCAGTTTAAAATACATCCATTTACATTTTTTGAAGCAAGGCAGATGCTGGCAGCGTTTACTTCCGAGGAACAGGCTGTTTTATATGGCGTTACAGGTGGCATTCCTGAATATCTTTCCAGGATCAATCCACGTATTTCACTGGATAAAAACCTTATAGAGCTTTTTTTGATGAAAGCGGTCGTTTATTTGAAGAACCCGTTAATCTTCTGAAGCAGGAGCTCCGCGAACCGGCCACTTACCATTCTATTATTTCAGCCATTGCAGGTGGTGCCAGCCGCCTAAATGAGATTGCAGGAAAAACAGGTCTGGAAACAAGCGGTTGCAGTAATCAGATAACTTCTCTTATTGCATTAGGTATTATACGGAAAGAAACACCTGTGACAGAACCTGCTGCCAGCAGAAAGACGATATACCGCCTGGAAGACAGTATGTTCCTGTTCTGGTATCGTTTTGTTCGTCCTAACATCAGCGGTATTACCCGTGGCATTGGGGAAACGATTTATTATCAAATGGTCACTCCCAATATCAGTGATTTTATGGGACATATTTTTGAAGACATCTGCATCCAGTATCTCTACCACCCTCAAATTTATGCTACATTACCGTTCTTTCCTGGAAGTATTGGAAAATGGTGGGGAAATAATCCTGTTGCGAAACGTCAGGAGGAAATTGACATTATGGCTGTGCAGGATGATCAGGCATTGTTAGGCGAATGCAAGTGGAGAAATGCTGACATCAATATGGAGATCCTCAGACAATTATTAGAACGTGGAAATCTATTCCATTATGCGCAACAATATTATATGTTATTTTCAAAAACGGATTTACAAAAGATGTTAAAGAATACGTGGAAAACACACCAAATATTAAACTGATCTCTTTTAATGATATCTGTAATTTATGATAATACGCAAGAGGCCACGATCAATGGTCTCCTGTACACATCATTTCATCTTCTATCCTGTCTATAATTTTAATGAAATTTATTATAAAAAGCAATATTCATTTTGTCTGCCAATATTTATGTTATAGCAAATCGCCAGAAATAACCGATGAGTCATTTCTGGCGATTTTATTTTAATATAAGATTATTGTTTTTGGTGTTTATTCAGCTGTTTCTTCGCTTTCGGTTACAGCATCTCCATCCCAAACGCCGTTAGCATCTACATGGTAGCCGTCTGGTGTATTAGTGTCTTTCAGCATCCAGCCGTCTTCGTTCAAATAATACCATTTGCCGTTAGAATCCTGTCTCCAGGTATTGGTTAAATAAGTGCCATCTTCCTGTTTGAATTTCCAGCCAATATCAATTGGCTCCCAGCCTTTGTCTACACCAGGGCCAAGATTTTTCTTATTGTTAATGGTTGTAGCCTTACCGTCCCAGACACCGTTTTCATCTACATGATAGCCATCTGGAGTGTCAGCATTTGCTACCATATAACTGCCGATGTTAAAGTAGTACCACTTGCCATCTGTATCCTCTAACCAGGTGGATGCAGCATAATAACCATTCTTCTGAACATATCTCCAGCCTCTATCTGTAGATACCCAGCCTGGTTTATAAGTTACTTTGTAACCACTTGGATTGATATAGGTTCCATCTGCAACATAAGTATCTTTTCAGCATGTAGCCGTTTTCATCCATATAATAAGTTTTTTCATCTACAGTCAGCCAGCTGTTTGTTACAAATGTGCCATCTGCCTTACGGTATTTCTTATGTCCATCTTCAGTTGTTTCCCATCCACTGGTTTCAGTGCCACTGTAAGCACCAGCATCGGAGCCATCTACATTGATCAGATATTTACGTACTTCAGCTGGTAAACTGGATGTACTTACGCCATTTGGAAGATGTACTACATGGATATAACGCTTGTCAGTGTCCAGATTTTTATAATTAGTCTTCAGTACAATCTGCAATGTAGGCTGTGAACCTTCCGGCATAGAAGACCAGTTCTCTGGGATTCCCCATTTGCCATCTACATTTACCGATCCGAGCAGTTCCCCATGGGCGTGAATAGTTCATTGGATCAAATGTGTAGGCATAATCATATCCACGGTTTAAAATAACATCACTTTCCTGAATGGTATTACCTCCTACAAGGATTGCAAATGCAACACCGTCACCACAGTCTACAGGGCGCCATTCAAACAAATATGCACCGCAGTTTTCAATTGCTACTTTATTGGTTGTATCTGCAAATGCAGATACAGCAGTACCAGTTGATAATGCTAATGCCAGCGCAAAATCGCCAGTTTTTTCTTAAACATACGTTTCCTCCTTATGTGTTCAGGATTTTGTATAAAACAAAAGAAGCGCCATAACTAACAATCACGATTATCAGTCACAACGCTCCCCTTTAATTTTAACTATCAAGCGATAAGCTACTAATGTATAAATTAGTCTTCTACGTAAACGGCTTCAATAACACCGCTCTTGTTAGTAACATATACATAATCATCGCCATCTTTGCTCTTGCCCTTCTTGTCAACTACAGTACCAGAAGTATTTACAAGAACATAGTCACCAGCCTTCAGACCAGTAATATTATATGCTTCCTTCAGATCTTCAGCTTTCTTTGTTACAGTATTGGTCTTACCAACAGTAACCTTATCGCTACCTGTCTTGGTGCCAATTGCATCGGTAGTATTAGACTTAACATCAGCTAAGAATGCAGGAGCGTCATCCAGCTTCTGATAAGCTACTTTACCATTGCTCAGAGTAACTTTCTTTAATACCTGATACTTCTCATCGATCCAGCCTTCTGGAGCATACCAGCTAAGTAATACTTATCATCCTTCTCACCAGTCAGACCAGCACCCTTGTTAGAGCCGGACTTCTCAAAGTAGAAGTTAAAGCTGTCACCATCAATAGTGATATTGGTCTTGTTAGTCTTCATAGCACCATCTTCACCGCTGCCGAAGTAGTAGCAATCATAGCCCGCACCTACATAGTGTTTGATTGCGCTATCAATGAAATCATCTTCAGTATCGAAGTTCCACTCATCGTCATCATCATCTTTAACAGTTAAGCTTGGAGTAGTCTTATCAACTTTGATGAAGTGAAGTCCGCTGATCATACGACCATCGTTCTTGAATGCATACTTCTTGCCCTTAATTGTCTTGAACTCGCCTGCATACAGATTACCCGATCCATCTGCATAGTACCAGTAAGATTCATCATCATTGTACTTTGTTTCATTCAGGTATTCAGCAGGAACAACCTTAAACCAGCCTTTGCTTACACGCGCACCATCTTCAACAGAAGAGAAGTATCTCCAAGACTGGGAGTACTTAGCGCTCTCAGCCTTCTTTTTCATAGCCAGCAAAGTTGCTTGTACCCTACGTTAGTAGAAGCTTTCTTAATATCTAAGGACCATTCAGCTACCATTGCACCATACTGGTCAAAGGTATATTTTTACCATTGATAGTTTTATTCTTAGTTTCATCTGTGCTGGTAGAATAAACCTTCTTACCATTGGACTTGAAGTAGAACCAACGGCTCTGATCCTCATCATCATTAAATGCTGGAGCAATCTCATAATCACTAGTTGCTTCATCATATGTAATATCCATCAGCAGCCAACCTGTGGTCATAGCACCATCATCTTCGCCACCGAAGTAGTAATCACCTTCCTTGAAAGCATCACCGTCTGTATCATCGACACGCTCTGCATTATCTGCAGCAACCCAGCCATACAGCATCTTGCCTTCATCGTCAAATGCATACTTCTTACCGTTAATGGTCTTTAAAGCAACATCAGAATTATCACCCTGCTTGTAAGCTTTACCATTAGCCTGGAAGTAATACCAGTAATGCTCTGGCTCATCATCCTGTCCAGCCTCTTCGTTATCAATAGCTACCCACTGGTTAGCTGCCATAACGCCGTTAACGTCAACATAGTAGTAGTTGTCACCATCTTCGATCAGGGTATCTACTGCCATCTCACCGTTGCTGTCAAGTAATACCAGTTGTTACCGGACTTAGCCCACTTGTCTGTTACTTTGTCACCGTTTCTATCATAGTATACCCATGTTCCGTCTTCTTCTGCCCAGCCTGTAGCTGCGAAAGATGTCATGGATGCACCGATAGCAAAGCAGTGCTGCTGTTGATAATACAGCAACTAATTTTGTCTGCTTCTTCATAATGAATGCACTCTCCTTTGATTTTTGAAATACTTTTTGAAATTCCTTATTGCATTACGAGTAGATTATACTTCCGATAAGGAAAAGTATCGTGAGGTTGGGAGAGGGGAATGATAAAGGAGGAAAAACGTGTTATAAAGTTGCGTATAAAAGGCCAAAATGCTATACTGACTAATAGCAGCTGCAGTAATAAGTGCAGTCAGAAACAAATAAATCTATAAAAAGATAAAAGAAAGAGATCGGACATATGGCAAAGAACAGAAAAAAATGATGGAAACATTGCAGGGAGAGGTGCACGCTTCCTGGAACAAGGCAAGTTCAGACTGGCGGCGGTGCTGGCAGTATTAATTATGGTGGGTTGCCCCTTGTTTTTCAGGATTATTATTTTAATATCCTTCAGGTGAAATACTGGTATTACTGCGGTGTGGTGATCGCAGCGGCAGTTATTTATGCGATCATGGCTGTTATATTCTGGAACAGGGACAGAGAAAGTGGTGCGATGGAGCATTGCTGAAAGGCTTAAAAAGCAATTTATCTCTTAAATCTTTAACAGTAGCAGAATGGGCTATGCTGGCATTTTTACTGGCTTCAGCCATCTCTACTTTGCAGTCAGAATACGTATACGAGTCTTTCTGGGGGCAATGAGGGAGATTTGTAGGCCTGTTCATGATCATTCTGTACACCATCAGCTTTTTTATCATAGCAAGGAAGCTGGAATTTAAAAAGTGGTATCTGGATGTTTTTCTGGGAACAGGAATGATCGTGTGTCTCATAGGCATTCTCCATTACTTTGAATTTCGATCCTATTGGGTTCAAGAATGATCTGAATTATCTGGACTATGTGGATTTTACATCAACCATTGGAAATATTAATACGTATACCTCATATCTGGCATTGGTAGTAGGTGTCAGTACGGTTCTGTTTACCGTAGAAAAAGAAGCCAAAAGAAAAGTCTGGTATACAGTATGTGTTGATCTCACTGTTTGCCCCTTATCACAGGTATCAGCGATAATGCATATCTGACACTTCTGGCATTATTAGGACTTCTTCCGTTTGTTTTGTTTAACAGTGTAAGAGGTGTGCGTAACTATGTGGTTATCCTTTGCAATTGTGTGTACAGAGTTTATTGGAATTGATTTACTGTGGATAAGTTCCCGGAACACGTATTAGCGATTAATGGATTGTTTAATGTTATTACGGATTTTAAAGGACTTCCGTGATCACAGTGGTTCTCTGGATCCTTGGGATTGGATTGTATTTTGCGGAGCGTAATGTGCTGAAAAATGCAAAAGAAAGCAATCTGGGAAGATGGATCTGGCTGGCTGTGGTGATCGTCGTATTTTCAGGACTGGGAAAAGTATTGTATGATGAATATTGCAGGTAATGTGGAAAAATATGGTTCCTTCGCAAATATCTTTTATTTAATGATGACTGGGGAACCCACAGAGGCTATATCTGGCATCTGGCAATACGCATTTACCAGAAATTCCCCATCCTTCACAAATTGTTTGGATATGGACCAGATACCTTTGGTATCATAACAGTTCAGGGATATTTTGATGAAATGGTAGGACGCTATAATGAAAAATTCGACAGCGTCCATAATGAATATCTTCAGTATCTGGTAACGATCGGTATTGTGGAATGATCGCATACATCAGTCTGCTTGTGACTGTACTTGCCCGTCTTATCCGTAAAGGCAAAAGAAAATCCGGTGATACTTTCCATTGCCATGGCAGTGATCTGCTATGGGGCCCAGGCGTTGGTAAATATCAGCGTACCTATTGTAGCACCGGTCCTGTTTACATTGATGGCAATGGGACTGGCTGCCTGCCGGGATGAAAAGTAAAATCGTAGAGAACATTTCTGTATTATCCCATCTTGTCCATATCCGGACAACTGGATAATACAGGGTTTTCTTTTGCGTTTGGGGGGATTCAATGATATACTGTACAAAGGTTAAATACCAGATAGAAAGGTAATAGTTTCAAGTGAATAATTATGAAAAGTATAAACGCCCGATCCGGTTTCTGGCAGGTGTGCTTCTGATCGGAATTCAGTCCTGGATCTTTATGCAGGTATGGATCCATTGTTATAATGAGCACATGGAAATGCCATATCAGAGGATGGGGCACTATTTTCTGGCAGCTGTTGTATGCTGTGATGCTGTATGTATCCAGCTCCATGTATGGCAGCCTGCGCCTGGGATATTTCAGAAATGGGAACTGATCTATACCCACACACTGGCGACCATCTGCGCCAATGCAGTTTCCTATATTCCCATCGTGCTCCTTGTAAAGCACTTTAAAACAGTAATGCCATTGGTCTTTATGACAGCAGGGCAGTTTGTGATCATCTGTATCTGGGGATATCTGGCAAATGGGATCTACAGGAAGCTGTATCCGCCCAGAAAGGTGATCATGATATATGGGAGAACGCCCGGTGGCGGCTCTTATGAATAAGCTCAACAGCCGTGAAGACTGTTTTGAGATCGGTGAAGTGGTAAAAATCCAGACTGTAACAGAAGAATTAAAAAGAAAAACTGCTTCAGTATGAGGGGAGTAGTGATCTGCGATATCCCTTCTAAAATGAGAAACGAGGCTGCTGAAGTTCTGTTACGGAAAGTCTCTTCGTGTATACAGTACGCCGAAGATCTCGGATATTATCATCAGAAGTGCAGAGAGTATGCATTATTTTGATACGCCATTACTATTATCCAGGAATGACGGACTTTCCATTGAGCAGGCATTTATCAAGCGCGCCATGGATATTTTTGTTTCAGCTGTTATGCTGGTGATCACGTCCCCGGTTTTTCTTGTGACGGCAGCAGCTATTAAAATGCATGACGGCGGTCCTGTATTTTTTATCAGGAACGCTGTACAAAGGATGGGAAGGTATTTTCCATTTGCAAATTCCGCAGCATGATCGTAGATGCGGAAAAAAATGGTGCTTCCGTACCTGCTACAGAGCGGGATCCAAGGATCACACCTGTAGGTAATATTATCCAAGCTGCGTATTGACGAGCTTCCCCAGCTGTTAAATATCCTGAAAGGGGAAATGAGCCTGGTAGGTCGAGACCGGAGCGGGTGGAGCATGTGCACCTGTATTCAGAGAGTATCCCGGAGTTTGCTTACCGTATGAAGGTAAAGGGTGGTCTTACGGGATATGCCCAGGTATATGGAAAATATAATACAACAGCCTATGATAAACTGAAAATGGATCGATGTATATCAGAATTATTCTGTATTACTGGATATTGAGATCCTGTTTAAGACAATAAAGATCCTGTTTGAGAAAGAAAGCACAGAAGGATTTTCTGATGAGGTATCTGCAAGCAATGGAACAGCAGACAGCAGAGGAAGAGCAGCGCAGGATCGAAAAGAGCAGATCCAGGCAGAGGAAGAAGATGAATGGAGCAGGTAAAAAAGTAGTAGTTGTTACCAATTCTTCTAGCTATGAGCCAAGAGCAGAATGGGTGGGAGAGCTGTTTAAACAACAGGGCGCCCAGGTTTTATGGGTGGAAACGGATTTTATCCACAGAGAGAAAGTAAAAAGGTGCGGAGTGCACCTGACCATATGTACATTGACACGGTGCCTTACAGGAAGAATCTTTCTGTAAGGCGTCTGTATTCCCAGTATGATTTTGCCAGAAAAGCGGAAAAAATCCTGGAAAAAGAACAGGCAGATATGGTCTATATGTATCCTTCCGGCAAATTCTCTGGCAGCTGGGATGGGGATTAAAGAGGAAAATGAATAGGACAGTCCTTGTGTTTGATATTTTAGATCTGTGGCCGGAATCCTGGTGGAAAAAAGCTTCAGAAGCTGTGGCCCTTCCAGTGCTGGCGGCGGCTGCGTGGATGATCATTTAAAAGCGGCAGATCTGGTCATTACAGAATGCCATTATTTTCAAAAGTTTATAAATGCCAAGCAGGAGAAAACAGCCGTTGTCTACTGGCCAAAAGAAGTGCCGGAGGGCTGGAAGATGGAAGCACCGGAAAATGAACACCGGAAAACCAAGTGCCGGTGCTGGAATCCCAAACTGCCTCAGAAAATGCGGATATAAATGTGGGTGTAAGTACCCCCAGCAGTAATCCATTTTGCCTATCTTGGTTCTATTAATAACATTATAGATATAGACAGGATCGTAAATTTCCTGGAAATAACCGGAAAAATGACACCGGTATTCTTACATGTAGTTGGAGATGGGGAAAACAGAGGGCTTTTTGAGGAAAAGTTAAAAAGCAAGGGCATTAAGGCAGAATTTTACGGTGCAGTGTATGAAGAAGCAGTCAAAGCAGAGATCTTCTCAGATGCATGTTTGGGATCAATATGATGAAGCCAGGGGGTATGTGTAGGACTGACCATGAAATCCATTGACTATTTCTGCTATGGTCTCCCACTGGTAAATAATATCCCCGGTGATACATGGGAGTTGGTAAAGCAGGAGCAGATCGGGATCAATTACCGGCCGGATGCAGCTTTAAAATGTGCCCAAGAGCTCCTGGCACTGGCTCAAAGTGACAGGCTCAAAGAGATAAAATACAAGATGCAGAGCCTGTATATGAAGCTTTTTCACACAGGAAGCTGCAGAAAATGTGATCCGTGAGAGAGTATTCCCATTGTTAGAAGGAGGCCCGAAATAATGAATATCCTTCATATATCCCCCTACTTCCGTCCACAAAAGCCAATCACGCAGGCGGTGTGTGTATGGGAAAGGAGATAGAAAACATTACAAAAATGGCATCAGGTATATGTGCTTACTTTTGAGGCATCTGAATTTGATGCAGGCCTTAAAAAAGAATATGCAGAAGATGACTATTATCACAGCGTAAAAATCAATAAATTTACCCGTATGGTCCATGTGGCCCTGGAACCGTGGATGCCAAACTACTTTGCAGCCAGAAGCTCTTTCAGGTTTGCATGGAAGCTGATCTGTCTGGTGAAAGAATATAAGATCCATGCTATTCATGCAGAATATGCATCTATGGGACAATATCTGTGGATACGCAGGCTTTTTCCGGATCTCGAAGTTTAATATAACAGAGCATGACATGACGGCACAGTCCTATGAACGGAAAGTGGGAGACAGTCATGGGCTTAAAAGGCGTATCTGGGATTCCAGTTAGGCCGGGTGTTGGAAAAAGAAGGAAAATACTGTAAAAAAAGCAGACCGGGTTTTTACTTTTTAACCAGAAGGATAAGCGGCTGATCGAAGAAAAGTATCATGTACAAAACTGCCAGGTACTGAATCCTTATTATGGGATCGAAGACGACGTGATCGGGAATGATGTGGCTGAGAATGAAGCAGCTGAGGATCGGTGACTGGGAATCAAGTGGCAGAGAGTAGAATGACCAAAAGCAAAGGGATAAAAGCCGCGATCCGGGAAACAGGAACACAGCCATATACCCTGTGTTTTCTGGGACAAATGGGCAGAGATGAAAATTATCAGGCTGCAATGCGTCTTATCACCATTGCAGAACGGGTAAAAAACAGATCCCCAGCTGCAGATATATATCGTAGGAAACAGGCCGCCGGAAAAGCTGAAGCAGAAAGAAAACCAGTGGATCCATGTAACGGGGTTTGTAGAAGATGTGGATATATATTTAAAGACAGCGGTACTGGCAGTATTTCCACTGACTCTGGGTGCCGGTATTAAACTAAAGGTTTTAAGGAGCCTTGCACTGGGAACAGCAGTCATTACAGGAAACGTGGGCGCTGAAGGCATTGATGAGGATTACCAGGTGATCATTCCGGCAGAAACAGATGAAGAATACGAAAAACAGATCGTAGAATATCTAAATGATCCTGAAAAACGGACCTCAGGGCTATGGAAAGCCGGAACTATATCAAAGAACATTTCAGCTGGAAGACCAGCGAAAGGATATTGGCACAAGTATATGGAGATGGAAAACAATAAAAGCAGACAGGAAACAGTTGCAGCCATAACAGTTACTACAACCGGACCAGGACACTGGAAAAATGCATAGATGCCCTTTTAAACCAGACCCGTCCGGTGATCATATTATCATTGCTGATAATCACAGCTGTGAAGAAGAACAGGAAAAGATAAGGAAGATCGCAGCAAAAAGTCATAAGATAAAGCTGCTTTTTTAGATGAGAACAGAGGCGGGCAGGTGGCTTTGAGGCAGGTATGAGAGAGGCGAAAAAAGCTGTCTCCTGACTGGTACTGGCTGATGGATGATGATGCTTATCCAAAAAAGACTGCCTGGAAACTTTATTGGATACAGGAAAAGAACTTCCTGATGCCGGGGACTTTGCCCCTTTATCTACAGGATCGACCTGAAGCATTATCAGCTGTTCCATCATAAAAAAACTGTCCAGGTTCATGATGAAAAACAGCCCGGTGGTGCGGGATGCAGATCGATTAAAGGCAGTGACAGAAGAAGATGCAAATGCATTTGTAGGTCCGTTATTTCCGGGAAAGGTAGTAGATGAACTGGGAATAGCAGATGGCAGTCTTTTCATTTACGGAGATGATTCCGAATACACCAGGCGTGTTTCAGGAAAACATAAGCTGTACCTGATCCGGGATGCTGTGATCGACCATCAGGATGCACCGGTACTGGATGCCAATATGACACCGGCCGGCTGGTGGAAAGAATACTACTGCAACCGGAACCAGTACTTTATGATCCGGGAATTTCAGGAAAATAAGCTGGTGGTGGTGGTTTAGCTTCGGTCTGCTGACAGCGAGACTGATGGCGATCATTGTAAAGAGCAAATTAAAAGGTTATCACAGGCTCCGCAGCCAGCTGATCATCAAAGCTGTAAAAGACGGACTGGGGAATAAAAGAGGAAAAGTGATCGATCCCCAGAAGTATTTCGCATATTTAAAGGAGCATGGTCTGGAGTAGAAAAAATGGCTGCACACTAAGATCCGCATCCTGGGCGATCAGTACGGTTATTTACGAAAGGATGTACAAGAAAGGTTTTAGGAGTACATAGATATAAAATAAAAATAGACATAAAAATAGGAATGGAGAGTAAGAAGATGAAGATAGGCGCAGTGGTTGTTACATATAATCGTCTGGATAAGCTGAAAAAGGCTCTGGAAAGCTTTGAAAACAGCTGTATCTCCCGGCTTATGTGATCGTGGCAGATAATGCCAGCACAGATGGAACTGCGCAGTATCTGCGGCAGTGGCAAAAAGGAAGAAGCAGGCTTTGAAAAGATCATTCTGACCATGGAAAGCAATATGGGCGGAAGCGGCGGCTTCTATGCCGGTATAAAAGGGCTATGGAGCAGGAGGCTGACTGGATCTGGGTATCTGATGACGATGCCTATTTAAAAGATGATGCATTAAAGCAGGCATCCGATTACCTGGAAGAACAGCCAGATCTGGATAAAATATCAGCAATCTGCGGAAAAGTTATCAAAAACGGGAAAATGGATATCAATCACGGAAAATATTATTACAAAAAGGGATCCGTATTTGTGAAGCATCTATTCCTGCAGAAATGTATGAGAAAAAAGAGTTTGAAATGGGAAGCTTTACTTATGTAGGCACCATTATGAATAAGAAAAAGCTTTTAGAAGCCGGACTGCCTAATAAAGACTACTTTATTTACTGGGATGATCTGGAGCATGGGATCCGCATGAGAAAAAAACAGGAAAGATTATAGGAGTGCCGGGTATTGTAGCCTATCATGATGTAGGAGAAGAAGGAAGCGGCATTAACTGGAAGCTGTATTATTCCTACCGGAATACGATCGATACCTACCGGAAACATTTCTCCGGAGTCTGCTACGACTATTTCTGTCTGAAGATCCGGTAAAGATCTTCTTAAATCATATGACAGGGCACAAAAGCTGGAACTGAACATTCTGGAAGAAGCCTTTAAGAATGCCAGACAGCAGAATTTGGCCTTCATCCTGTATATAGACCAGGATGGAAACCGGGAGAATAAGGAAGAAAAGTATGGAGAAAAAAGAGAAATCCATAAAATTCAATCTGGTCATGAACATGCTTCTGACCACATCTGCCTTTGTATTTCCGCTGATCACATTTCCTATATTACCCGTGTTCTCCTGCCGGAAGGAAACGGAAAGATCGCCTTTGCAAACTCCGTGATCAATTATTTTTCCATGTTTGCCATGCTGGGCATACCTACTTATGGAATACGTGCCTGTGCCCAGGTGCGGGATGATAAAGAGCAGATGTCAAAAACAGCCCAGGAAATCTGGACGATCAATGGGATCATGACGCTGCTTGCATATGCGGCACTGGCAGTGGCTCTTATCTGCGTCCCGCGATTTAAGGCAGAGCGGATATTGCTGTTAGTATGCAGCTTGTCACTGTTTTTAAATCTCATTGCCATGGAATGGGTCTACAAGGCTCTGGAATGTTATACGTATATTACCCTGCGGTCACTGGCGTTTAAGGTACTTGCAGTGATCTGCATGTTTCTGATGGTGCATACAAAAGAAGATTACGTAAAATATGCCGGGATCACAGTTCTTGCCAATACCGGATACGGGGGTATTTAATCTTTTTAACCTGCGGAAACATATTATATTCAAACGTTTTAAGGACTATCATTTCCGCCGCCATTTAAAGCCGGTATTTATCTTCTTTGCCATGTCTGTGGCAATCACCATTTATTCCAATCTGGACATTACCATGCTTGGATTTATGCGGGATAATACAGAAGTAGGATATTATGATGTGGCGATCAAAATAAAGGTCATTCTTGTAAATATCGTTACTTCTCTAGGCGCAGTCCTTCTTCCGCGAACCTCCTATTATGTGGAAATGAAAATGGAACGGGAATTCCGTACTGTATCCGGTAAAGCACTGGAATTTGTGGCAGTTTTGTCAATTCCTCTTACTGTCAGCTTTACTATTATGGCAAAACAGTGTATTCTTCTTTTTATCAGGGAATGCGTACCTTCCGTCTGTGATCCCCATGTGCATCATTATGCCTACGCCGATCCTTATAGGCGCCAGCAATGTTTTTGGTGTCCAGATGCTGGTCCCACTGGGAAAAGAAACGATCGTTCTGTATTCGGAATGTGCAGGAGCTGTGGCTGATATTATCCTGAATGCTGTTTTTATCCCCAGATATGGGGCTTCGGGAGCGGCATTTGGAACGCTGATGGCAGAGGCAGTAGTCCTTGTGGTGCAGGCAGCAGCACTTAAAAATATGGCATGGGAGATCATTAAGAAGGTAGAAGTGTGGAAGATATTACCGGCAGCGGCTCTGTCCGGCGCAGCTATGGTATTTATCAAAAACAAGCTGAATATGCCGGTATTTCCGGTGCTGGCGATCTGCTTTAGTGTATTCTTCAGTATTTGGGATCCTGCTTCTTGGGATGAAAGAGCGGATCCTGATGGAACTGCTGCGTACAGCCGCAAAACGATTGAAACAAAAGGAGCGAGAGGCATAATGGAAGTTCAACTGCAAAGTGTATTACTGCAGCAGGATAACATATGTGGTATTACGGACATGTATTATCATGATGCTTTTGGAAGACTCACATTTAATGGTTACTTTAATCTTATTTATATCGCAAAGCGGAAAAAATATACGAATCTTACAGGAATCACTTTAAAAATCCGGTTAAGAGGTTTCAAAAAGCTTATCCTGATGCATGACAAAGACGACATACAGGAAATAGAACTGGATGGAGAAAATGAAAAAGAATATGTGGTTCCATTTCCATATGATAAATATGATGATGGAGTATTTGCCTTTGCACTGATCGTGGAAGACCGGTTAAAATGGGTGCTGGAAGGCATGTACTGGGGCGAGGTCGATGAAAAATCCTTCCGGAAAGTGAATATAGGAATTGATATCTGTACTTACAAAAGAGAAGGCTATGTTTTCCAGAACCTCAGGAGACTTTACGAAAATATTTTTACCCAGCCTGAGCTGGAGGTATCACACCACAGCCATATCTTCCTGATCGATAACGGAAGAAGCCTGTGCAAAGGCAGGAGAGACAACGAACTGGCAGCAAAGATGAAGGATAAGATAGATATCATCCAAAATATGAACGCCGGAGGCGCCGGGGGGCTTTACCAGAGGGATGATAGAGATCATGAACCGCAAAGAAAAAGAGGGATACAGCCATGTTCTCCTTATGGATGATGATGCAATCATACAGCCGGACCTTCTGGTGCGGCTTTACGGCTTTTTAACTGTTTTAAAAGAAGAGTGGAAGGACATGACTGTAGGCGGAACACTTCTCCGCCAGGAAAACCAGAGGTACAGCTTCAGTGCAGGTGAGTGGTGAGAAAAGGGAAAACCACTCCAAACCAGTACTACAACTTTGATCTGACCTATTATGAAAGTGGAGTTAATCATTTCGTCCTTGAAGCAGCCAATGAGCATAAGCTGTATTCAGGCTGGTGGTGCTGCTGCTATTCCCTGAATGTAGTAAGAGAAGACAATCTTCCATTCCAGTTCTTCGTACACCACGATGATATTGAATATGGAATACGAAACCGGGATGTGGGTATCACATTCTTAAACGGCATCTGTGTCTGGCACCGGATGTGCGTGGTGCCATGCCCGGCATCATGTCTTACTATGACATGAGAAACTTTCTGATAGAAATGGTATTACAGAAGAATTCACTGTTCCTGATAATGAAACATACCATCCGTAAGATGGCCGGAATGCTTCTCAGATACCGGTATAAAGACACGAAGCTTACCTGTGAAGGTGTCCTGGATTTCTTAAAAGGCCCTAAATGGATCTGGGAGCTGAACCCGGAAGAAATGAACACAGAGTTAGCTAAACTGGCGGATAAACTGAGCTATATAGATGAGTTCCGTGAAGGCCCGGTACCACTTGTCAAAGCAGGTGATCCCATTAAAGATTATCAGAAGCACGATGAGGTAGTCATCTGGGATAAACAATCAGAAAGAGCCATCCTGGTAAAAAGACCTGATTCAGACCATCATCTGTATGGGCTATATTCTGAAGCACTGTGCTGCCTGCTGTTTAAATATAGAAAAGCAGCAAAAGAATACAGGAGAGATATAGGGAAGTATACTACCAAAGAAGCATGGGAGAAGTATCTGGGATTGGATGAGAATGTGAGAGAGAAGGAAGAATTGAAGGCAGAACCGAAAGAAGAACGGAAAGTAAAACAGAAAGAAGAATGGAAAGCAAAATGGAAATAAGGAGCAGAGAAATGATCATGACTGGAATACATATAGATAAAGAAAAGAAAAAATGGATGTTCCTTTTGCATATGGGATTTATCTGGTATCGGTTATCCTTTTGCATCTAAATACGGGGGAAATGGACAGTATGAAAATATTTTTCCCTGTAGTACGGTTTATTGCCTATGGACTGATATGCGCAAAAATCATACTGGATTTTCTGGAAAAGGGATATTCTAAAAAAGAACTGGCATTGATCGTTATAGTGGGAACATTATTCTGGTCAGTGCCTATGTAACAAAAAGATAAAAAATCTGCTGATCTACTGGTATTTATAGTCGCAGCTCATGATGTGGATTTTCAGGATATCATAAAATGGTCACTTTGGGTGCATCTTGGGGCAGTGCTATTTGTAATTGGGAGCTGCTATGGGGGGATACTGGAGAACAAGGATCTATGTACAAGAAGGCGGCAAACGAATCCGGGACAGCTTGGGATTTCAGTATACAACAGAAGGAAGCAATTTATTCTTTATACGCATCCTTATGTGGGTATATTGGAGAAAGAATAAGCATCACATGGATTGAATTAGCTGCCATGCTGGCAGGAAGTTTATATTTCTTTTATTAAAACTGATACTAAAAACTCATTTATTCTGGGAATACTGGCAATTATTGGAGTAATTGTTTTAAAATATATTCCGTATTTAAGAATTTATAAAAGGATATATTCAGCGATCGCAGTAGGGATCGTGCCGATTTTATCTGCCGGTATTATAAGCATTTCAGTTAAGTATGCTGAATCCGTACAATGGATGAAAAAATTAAATGGATTATTATGGAAGAATAGCTTTGGGAAAAAGCGGATATGTA
>VOFH01004363.1_pt1 | contig 37371 bp, 50 predicted proteins | sample 5384091 | NCBI WGS metagenome assembly VOFH01 (sample SAMN12384727, study PRJNA508395) | human gut metagenome | isolation source: healthy gut G | host: Homo sapiens
CACCGTCATCAAACCAAAATGCTTTATCATAAAACGGAATTAATATAAGTGTAGTATTTATAAATGTGATAATTGTATAAATACATGATTTTCGTTTCTTTTCTGCTTTGACGTAATCATCATTATTATTTATATTACATTCAAAGAAGCGTTTCACAGCATTTTTGTTTTATTGACAGTTTCGTCCTTTACCGCTTTAAATTCATCACTTTTTCAAATATTCTTGCGTCTGATTTTGCTTTTTCAACAACACTGTTTTTTACGTTCTGCATCTGTTCGCTCTGCAAAAACTCTTGCGATTTATTTACTACTACATTCTTTGCAGCTTTTATCGTTTCGTCTTTCAAATTTTGTGTCTGCTCATTCAGTAAATTACCCTGTTGTTGATTTTGTGTCTTCTGAATGATACTATCCTCGTTTTCAACTTCAGTTCCACAATTCATGCAAAATTTAGTATCCTCAGTCAATTCTTTCCCACAATTCTTACAAAATTTGCTCATCGTTATCTCCCCTAATTTTAATATTTCTATAAGTATTATATCATATTATGTCTATTTGTCAAGGTTTACGTCTTGTATATTGTGTCAATGAACAACAAATTATATTAAAATAATATAAAGGAGGCGATTCAGTGAACAATATCAATTACGTCAATCTCGGCGAAAAAATTAAATCTACTCGCAAAGAACGCGGATACACCCAAGAAAAATTGGCAGAAATATGCGACATTTCCACAGGTTTTCTCGGGCATATCGAACGTGGTACAAGAAAGCTTTCTTTAGATACATTATTTTGTATCGCAACGGTTTTAAATGTCAGTATAGATTATCTTTTAATAGACTCGGCAAAACAAATCAGACAATTTTCTTGAACAAATGGATTCGGTTGCTCGTTCTTTAAATCCGTCAGCCTACAATTCTTTTCGCAAAACCGTTAAAATTCTTGCGGAACATATTGATGAAATGTAACAAAAAAGACTTTCTATATCTACCGTTTTCATTATATCGGTATTCATATAGAAAGTCTTGTACTTTTTTGTCCAATTTTAATTTATTACCAACATTCCGTTGTAATACACATCAACCGTTGATGACACTCCGGTCAAAAACATATAATATTTGCCTTTATGATTATAATGCGGCATTCCGTCCGTACTCAACAAATTATCATACTTCGTCTTTGCCATATCGTATGCCTGCTCGCTTGTGAAAGCCTGTATTGACAAGATGTCATTAATCGATTTACACTCTCCGCTTGTATCTGCCTTAACGTTCACAGTTCTTTTTGCCTTATCATATTCCACTTCCGCACCAAATTGCTCGGCAAATATTTTCAAAGGAATATATATTGTGTCGTTTATCTCGGCAGGCTGACAAGAAGATATTGTTATTTGCTCATACTCGTACGGATACGATGTTTTATATTTTCATCATGCGTCACATACAAATTCCAATCCATATCATCAAATGACGAAAAGAATATTATTGTCTTGTCATTCATTATTGTAATTCGCTTTTCGCTGTCACCTGCCCAAGTTCCGCTGTCATAATATGCGTCAAGTTTTATCTCACGCGGGAATGTATCATACGGAACATATATTTCATCGTCAATCATAAGCACAGGATTATTTTTCAAGTATCACTCTGTTTCCGTTTACATTCATCTGAATGTCTTTTTTTCCAAAATCTCATCCGCATTTATCGAACTTGACGATTTCGTGTCGGACGTCGTTTTAACGGTTATTTCATTACCGTTTAATTTTAGCGTTCCATCAGTGTTGTCTGTATGAAAATCAACCGTATTATTATTTATCTCAGCCGTAACATTATTTAGACTGTATATACCGCCGTTATCCTGCTGTTGCTTTAAATTAAACGTCATTATGTTATTATCCACACTCAAAACCTCAAGCGAAATATTGCTGTCATTATGCCACGTTCCGATATAATCGTCATATCTATTTTCTATATGTGTCTTTAAATTAATCACAAACACACAGCACACAACCGCTATGCACAAAATTAAAATGGTCAAACCGATTGTCACACCGTTAATAAATTGCATCAACATAGCTCGTTTAAGCTGTTTGATACTTTGGTATCTTTGCATTGGATCAAAACGTTTGCATTTTTGAGCAATTCCTAAAAGTCTGCCTTTCTCACCTGAATATTTCATAAGCTGTTCTATTGTTGCACCGAATGCGTATATATCGGTTTTATAATCGGTAGGCATCATACCAAATTGCTCAACAGGTGCATATCCGACCGTTCCCAAAACTGTTGTATCTTTTCTGACTTCGTTGTTTACAATTCTTGCAATATCATAATCTATCAGCCAAATATGTCCTTCAGAGTTCATAATTATGTTGTCGGGCTTTATATCTCTGTGTATAATACTGCACTTATGCAAAGCCTCCATTGCAGATACAAGCTGTTTGGCTATCGAATTTATTTGACCTTTTTGCAAATTCAAAGTGATTTTCCATAAATTCATTTAATGTTATACCTTGAACAAACTCCTCAATCACAACGGTTTTATCCGTCAATTCCACATCATATATCTTCGGAATATGATTGTTATTGATTTTTGAAGCATTTTATAGATATATCTAATATCATCATTTACAGAACGCTTTATAAATCGTTGATTTGTTTTCGGATTGTAAATCACCTCGATTTTCTGCCTGTCATCATTCTTTAATACTTTTTCTAAAACAAAATCTTCCAAATTCGTCTGCTCCCCTCTTGCAAATAATGTCGATTTATACTATACTGTAAGTATAATACAATGTTAGGAGGATTGTCAATGAAAACCATAACTCAAGAATTACTCGACGGCTTGAAAAATGCCGATGATATAAAGACTTTTCTTGATTTGCATGAACAAGATTTTTTATCACAATCGCTTATTGACTATTTAAACGAATTGATGAACGAAAAAAATATAACCGTTGCACAAGTCGCTAAAAATTCAGGTATCGGTGAATATGTTTATAAAATTTTCAACGGTGAAAGAAATGCAAAACGTGATACACTCGTTGCGATTTCATTCGGTATGCACTTGACTTTTGAAGAAACACAGTTGCTTTTGCGTATTGCAAAATTTGCTATTCTTGATTCACGCGACCGCCGCGACGGAATTATAATTTATGCTTTGATGCACGGTTTAAGTATATTTGAATGTGACGATTTACTTAACAATGATAATCTCATAACCTTGGTATAAAAAATCTCCGATATTTATTCATCGGAGATTTTTACTGTATAAATTACAATATTATCAAATTGTGCTTTTGAATAAGCTTTTCCGGCTTTAAAGTTCAGTCCTACAGGCGTTATATCTGTTGTGGCGATTGAAAATTTTTATAAGGCACAGTCATTTGAATGACGGTATGTTTCCTGTGCCAATGTTGCCATAACCGTGTCATAAAAACGTTTATCCTCAAACAATTTTGAAAACGCCTTCATCTGTTCTATATAACAATCCTGTGCAACCTGCTTAAACACCTCAGGGAATATCGACTTTGTATACACTTCCTCATCATTTTCTGTGCCTGACGGTTTAGTTTCTTGTTTTCCTTTGCCCTGTTGTAAAGAGTTTCAACGATAACTCTGTCGCCCTCCGAAAAAAAATACCGTCAAACCGTTCATTTATTTTGCTGATTATTTCTTCAAGCAAAGCATCTTCTTCGGGCATAAATCCTGCCGTTTTTAATGACTTCGGATTTTTGAGCGTTTTGCTGTTTCCGCCGGTGCTAAACCAATATCTCCGTGAAAATCCTCTTGGTCTTTCACCTCATCTTCCGCAAGTCCTTCAAGCTCGGCATATTCCCTTACAGTATCTTTGATTTTTTTCTAAATGTTCTCAGTGGTTTGTTGTATACGTTTTAAACACTCACGTACACTGTATTGATAAAGAAAAGCCTGTACATTCCGTAATTTCTTCTATCGGCATATAGTATTTATGAGCATACTGTGTACTTTTTGTAAGTCTTAAATCACCAGTTCCAACGTGTAACATGTGTTGTCGTAAAACAAGTACCTTTTGCCCGATAACTGCAAATATATTTTGTAAGTATCATGATAATGTTGAACAGACATATTGTGCTTGTTTTCACTTTTCAAATATTGAACATATAACTCGTTATGTGAAGAAAATGCTGTTCTTTTCATATCCTTTTACCTCTTTGTGTAATGATACATTAATATTATCACATTTTCTTGTCGTTGGCAATTATGAGTTCACAATCGCCGTTCTGCTATCGGCATCCCAATCTACGTCATATCCCATATTTTCCGAGAGGAAGCGCAGCGGTACCATTGTTTTGCCGTTTACGAGTCTTGCGGGCACATCCATTTTAGCGGGTTTATTATTTATTCTCGCGTTGACGTTATCTATTGAAAATGTTACTGCCTTATTCTCAATCGTTGCTGTTGCTGTCTGAGTTTCACTATCCCATTCAACATCTGCTCCCATTTGCTCGAACAAAAATCTCATAGGCACAAGCGTGCTGCCGTCTTCGATAATCGGCGGTTCATCAAAGCCGAGAATATCATCGTTAAACTTCACATAAACAGGATTATTAGGCAATTTTTCACGCAGCTGTGAAAATACTTCTTCCTTATCACCAACATAATAGTCACGATAGTCTTCTATTACTATCTCATCTCTAATTCGAATACTTTCTGTATAACGTTCGTTTTTATATCTATAGGAAGATACGCCCAATATACACCATCATTTGAGAATGCTAATACAGTATTGTTTTCAGTTTTATATTCATTATCAGGCACCACTTCACAAATGTATGAACCGACTTTACTTACACGACAAGGTTCATGTGCTTCATATTTTATATCAATGAGCTTGTCGTCAGAATATAGCATATGATTAATGAATAATTTATCATTTATCTTTTGCATATTAATACCATCACCATAGAATGATTTTATTATGTCATTTTCAACTTTTGTCCATTCAACACAATCTGTGCTATAATAAATTTCAAATGAAAATCTATATGCTTTCAAAATACCACTGGAAGGGTCACCGTTAACTCTATACATAGGTAAAACATTTTCCGTTGCTATAAAAATCTTATCATCTATGAATTCCAAATTATTTATAAGATTAGGAATTTGATATGTATTCAGTATGGTATTAAAATCCTCGGAAAGCCTATACATATATTTTGTGCGATTAGCATCAAGATAACCATGATTCTTCTTATAAACCAAATAATCACTCCCGGTCCAAACATACTTATACCCGAACTGGCCAAATTTCATTATATTAGGTATTTCTTCATTTCCCTCTACTTCCGTAAAATCTGTTCCATCTTGTGATATTTTCGGTGGGTATGTATCCGTAATCCATTCTTTGCCGCTCCACATTACGTTATTATTCATATACTTTTCATTAAATTCAACACTATTTAAGTATTCTTCAGCATATGATACTTCACTGAAAATAGCTATTATTAAAAAATAGTGTTATTGCCTTAATTATTTTTTTCATATATCTCACCTCATTTTATTATTGCTGTTCTACTATCGGCGTCCCAATCTACATTGTATCCCATATTTTCCGAAAGGAAACGCAAAGGTACCATTGTTTTTCCGTTTATAAGTCTTGCGGGCATCCATTGTGGCAGATGTTTTATTTACTTCTGCATTAATGTTGTCTATTGAAAATGTTACTACCGTGTTATCAAGCGTTGCTGTTGCTGTCTGAGTTTCGCTATCCCATTCAACATCTGCTCCCATTTGCTCGAACAAAAAATCTCATAGGTACAAGCGTGCTACCGTTTTTCGATAATCGGCGGTTCATCAAAGCCGAGAATATCATCGTTAAACTTCACATAAACAGGATTATTAGGCAATTTTTCACGCAGCTGTGAAAATACTTCTTCCTTATTGCAAGCATAATAATTTCTATAATCTTTTTTGTATCAATATTTCATCGCCTAATTCTGATATTCCTTGTATATTTGCCTTATCTACAATCATATACGCCCAATATATGCCGTCATTCGAGAATGCTAACACTGTATTATTATCAGTTTTATACTCATTTCTATAGTCAATTTCACAAAGATATTGACCTACTTTGTATTTAGGATAACCTGAATATGTTTCATATAAAATTTTAATTACATCGTCATTAAAACATAAATTATTACCAACAAACAGTTGATTTCTAAACTCAATTAAATCATACCCTTCAAAATCAAGTTTTCTCCATTCAAAATAGTCTGTACTATAATAAATACCATAATCATCGGAACTAATGCCAATAACTCGATCTCCATCTTTTTTGGGATATACATTTTTTTGTTGATATATAAATCTTGTCATCTATAAAAGCCATTTGCGTTATCCAATTCGGAATTTCATATATATTTAATATTTGTTGAAAATCAGCTGAAAGTCTGTACAAATACTTTTGCATATTATATTTTCTATAATCAGGATTGCTCTGATATACCAAATAATCGTTTCCCGTCCACATAAATATAACGATAATTCTTTAGTTCTTCCTTGACGTCTTCATTTTCTTCTACACTCATAAATTCAGTAGCGTCTTGTGATATTTTCGGTGGATATGAATCCGTAATCCATTCTTTGCCGCTCCACATTACGTTATTATTCATATACTTTTCATTAAATTCAACACTATTTAAGTATTCTGCAGCATATGATACTTCACTGAAAATAGCTATTATTAAAAATAGTGTTATTGCCTTAATTATTTTTTTCATATATCTCACCTCATTTTACAATCGCCGTTCTGCTATCGGCGTCCCAATCTACATTGTATCCCATATTTTCCGAAAGGAAACGCAAAGGTACCATTGTTTTTCCGTTTATAAGTCTTGCTGGCACATCCATTGTGGCAGATGTTTTATTTACTTCTGCATTAATGTTGTCTATTGAAAATGTTACTACCGTGTTATCAAGCGTTGCTGTTGCTGTTTGAGTTTCGCTATTCCATTCAACATCTGCTCCCATTTGCTCGAACAAAAATCTCATAGGCACAAGCGTGCTGCCATCTTCGATAATCGGCGGTTCATCAAAACCGAGAATATCATCGTTAAACTTCACATAAACAGGATTATTAGGCAATTTTTCACGCAGCTGTGAAAATACTTCTTCCTTATCACCAACATAATAGTCACGATAGTCTTCTATTACTATCTCATCTCCTACTACAAACATATCCTGAATACCTTCCATTTTTTTATCTATAACCATATACACCCAATATACACCAACATTTGAAAATGCTAATCCTGTATTATCTTCTGTCTTCTTTTCATTCTTTTTATCTTCTTCACAAAGAAATTCTCCAACCTTATACGTTGGTCTTGAATAATGGTTTTCATATACTACCTTATCAAAATTTCCATCAGAATACAAATAATTATCTATAAGCAGTTTATTATTTATCTTGTGCATATCAATATAATAGTTGTCCTCATAATCAACCTTTGTCCATTCATCACAATCATAGCTATAATATATTTCGAACTCGCTACTATTTATACCTAAAACACGCCCATCACTTACACTTGGGAACACATTTTCTGTTGCTATAAAAATTTTATCATCCACAAATTCCATATAATTTATCCAATTTGGAATTTCATATGTATTTAATATTTGCTGAAAATCAGCTGAAAGTCTATACAAATACTTTTTGCTTATCATATCCTTTGTAGTCATGGTCACTACGATATACTAAATAATCGTTTCCCGTCCATACATAAATATAACGACTATTTTGCAACCTATTCTTAACTGCTTTATTTTCTTCTATATCAGTAAACTCAATAGCATTTTTAGAGATGCGGGGAGGATATTTGTCCGTAATCCATTCTCTACCACTCCATGTTATATTTTCGTCCATACGTTTTTTGGGTAAATTCAACGTTGTTTAAATATTCCGAGGCATATGACACTTCACCGAAAACAACTATTATTAAAAATAGAGATATTACCTTAATTATTTTTTTCATACACTTCACCTCATTTTATCATTGCAGTAGCACTTCTTACTATTATAATAACATATGTTGCATAAATTGTAAACCAAAATAATACATTTACATACAAAAAAAGCAGTCCATATTATATGAACTGCTTTTTTTCGTCAATGTATTATTGTTTAGCTGACAATGAAATTGTGCTTGAACCCGAATATGTTCCGTCTGTAACCAAGCCGTAGTTTCCGTTTGTGAACATTCCGCCTGTTACCGAACCGCCATAGTTTAGAGTATATGTGCCGCTTGACATTTCAGGTGTTGACACAAGTACCCATGAGTATTGCTTTGACGGTACATAAGTTACTATCTCATTACCGCTTGAATCTGTAAGCTTAAATGCCTTGCCTGCCGCTTGTGTTGAAAATCCCGAACTTGATGAACTGCTGCCGGTCTGCCAAATCCTCCACCGCCTCCGGATGATGAACCTGACGCAACAACATAATACTGCGAATTAGTTGCTGCTGTCGGCGTAACAGCCATATCAGATGTACCTGCACCGATTACAATACCGCCTGTTATCGTCAAAGTATTGTTATTGTCACCTACATCAAATACGCCGTTACCACCGCTTGTAGGACCGTTTACAAGTACAATACCGCCTGTGATTACACCGTCACCGTTTGAGTCAAATCCGTCACCCTCGGCTTCAATATAAAGCAGACCTCCTGAAACTTCAAGATAACCGTAGCTTGAACTGTCCTCACCGCCCCAGTTAGGTCCTTGGTTTCCGCCACCGCCAAAACCGCCCGGTCCTGCAAATTCGGCTATATCATCACTGCTTAGAGTAATTGCGTCCGCTGTCGGCTCATCACCTGCCGCATTTGCACCGTCATCGGTTGACACGATACACGTTTTACCGCCTTGTACATATATTTTTGCAGCCTCAATACCCTCATAACTCTTTGTTATGTTTATATCCGCATTATCTGTTATATACAAATAGCTGTCGCCGTGTACACCGTCATCACCTGTGGCAATATCTATATCTCCGCCCGATATACGAACAGTGTTATTTGAATGTATGCCGTCATCATATGTGTTTATATTAAATGTACCGCCACTGATATTTACAAGATTTCCTGCCTTAACACCTTTGCAGCTGTTTGATACTGACGAATTGTTTGAAGATACCGTTGCAGGCGCACCGCCGTATGCTTTCAAATCGAATGTACCGTCAGAGATATTCAATATATTCTCGGCTTGGATACAATCCATTGTTGAATTAACCGTTACATCACCGCCGGTAATTGTAATGTTACCCGTACCGCACTGAATACCGTCTTCACTGCTTGTTATATTAAATGTTCCGCCACTTATTCCTATACTTCCCGTTACATATGCTTTTACGGTTGTTCCGTCTGTATCATAAACAACTTCACTTACTTGTATGCCGTCTTCAGCCTTTGTGATTGTGATTTCTCCGTCAGATACGTTGACGCGCTTTACGCCCTTTATACCGTCCCACCTGCTGAAATATTGATTGTACCGCCTGTAATATTGATACTTCCGTCACCGTCTGCGATTGTCGGATTGTCTTCGTCTATGCTTGACGCGTTCGCTTTTATAGCATCGCCTGTTGATGTGATGTTTATTGTACCGCCCGATATATCACATAGCATTGATGCTTTGATACCGTCACTTGTTGATGTTGTGCCGTCCTTTGTGGTCGTTCCAGTTGTCAATGTAACTGTACCGTCTGCAATTTTAACAGTTCCACCCTCTAACACGTCGCCGTCATATGCAGGATCTTCGTCTGATTTTATCGAGTCACCGTTTGAATTTACAGTTACATTACCGCTCTCGACAGTTACCGAATCATTACCCTTTATACCGTTGTTCGCCGCCTCGGTTACGTTCAACGTCAAATTCTTTATTGTAACGTCAGCTTTACAGCCGATTGCGTTGTTATATGTTGAGCTTACCTTAAGTGTACCTTTACCTTTTATCGTCAAATCATTTTACTGTATACACGCATTGACTGTTTCTTCATTGTATGTTGCGGTTGATGTGAATGAATTTGTCGTTCCTTTTTTGCCGAAAGGTCAACTTTACCTTTTGTAGCCGCAAACGGTGCACCTGTGGTTGACGTTACGTCTACACCTTCAAGATTTATAGTGACTTCATCCGATTTTGTAGGAAGTGCCACTGCTATCTGACCGTCTGACAAGCTACCTGTCACTGTGTATTCACCGGCTTGTGAAATGGTTACGACAGAGCCTTCCGCTGTTGCACCTGTTCCGTCAACGGCTATTCCGTCATCACTTAATGTTATAACAGCTCCGTATGTTGTCGGATTGTCCGTTGTTGGTGTATCTGTTGTTGTCGGTTGACCTGTTTCACTCGGTGTTTCCGTTGCGGTTGGCTCATCTGTTTCAGTTGGTGTGTCTGTTGTTGTCGGTTCATCTGTTACAGCAGGCGTTTTTGTTGTGGTTGGTTCATCCGTTACAGTAGGCATTTTTTGTTGTGGTTGGTTCATCCGTTACGGCAGGCATTTTTTGTTACACTTGGTGCCTTTGTCGTGCTCGGATTTTCTGTCGGTTCTGAAACACCGCATTTATATATCTCGCCAACAGGTTTCATACTTCCGTCCCATATGAAACACTTCAATGTTTCGGTATCTTCGTCAAATTCAATCTCTTTACCGAAGTTAAATACTCCGCTGCTTGTGATACTGTCAACTGTATAAAGTCCTTGTAATAATTTATCTTTATATACCGCCGCATATATTTTATAGCTACCGCTTTTTGTAACACCTACCGTTACAGTTCCGTTTTCGGCATCTATGCTTTTAATTTGTGCATTATTATCTGTTTGCGCCGACACAACACCCATTGACATAACTGTCATAAGGCTTGCAGTCAGCAAAGCCGTAATTTTGCGATGCACTTTGTTCATAAAAATCCCTCCTAAACTTCGTTTTGATATATAATTCGCAATTTATATCGAAATTTTTGGGGTAATATGAAAATTTTTATAAAAAAATGCAGAAACTTTTGTTTCTGCATTTCAAATTATTCTCCGTCAAAATGTGGCATTGAATCTTCACCGTTTCCATGTGGCTCACTCGGTGGCGGTAAAAAACATTTCCGGCATTCTGTTCAGGTGGAATATCGTTCTTATTTCCTCCAAAATCATTTGATTTATTCGGACCTGTCGGTTCATTAAAATCAGGTGACTGATTATTTCCGCCGTTCGGCTCATGTGACAGATTACCGTTGTCTGGCGGTGGCTGTGGATTTTCGTAAGGTTTATTCGGTGGTTCATTACCGCCGTCAAAATTCGGTCTTTGCGGTTGTGGCGGTGTATTGTCTTTATATATATCATTCGGTTTATTAGGATTTTTGTGGTTGTGGCGGTTGATTATTAGGATTGTCCTGTGGTGGCTGTTTATTGCCATTATCAGGTATAGGCAGATTAATTTCCGTATCACCGTTAGGTTTATTCGTATTGTTGTCCGACGGTTTATCTTGATTTTGATTTGAATTATTAGGTCTACTGCCGGATGTTGTATGACCGCCGTGACTTGTCTGTGGTTTTATTTCTGATTTCGGCTCGTCTTGTTTCGGCTCTGTCGTTTTATAGGTTTAACTGTTTCCGACGGAACAACTATTTCACATTGATTGTCCGATTTATACTTATCTTCATGTATCGGTCTAACCGTAGGCTCTTCAGATTCGGGTACAGTATCATTTTTACCTGTGGCTTATCTGTAATTTTAGTTTCTTCTTGAATCGGATCAGGCAATGTTTTTGTTACAGAATTATCAAATATCGTATCATTCGACTTTTTCTTCTGTAATCAAAGTATTAACCTTTTCACTCACTGTGTCGATATTTTTCGATTGTCTTACATTTGTAACTCTGCTTACTTCTTTTACTTCTTTTGTCGGTACAGTTTCGTTTTTTGTTCGAACGGTCGGTTGAAGTGTTTGTACACTATTTGAAATATTCTTGTTTTCAGATTTTTGAACAGGTATACTTTCCTGTTTAACTTCTGCTTTATTTTCAGTCTTGCTTTCGGTTTTGACTTCGATTTATTTTCAAGATTTCTTCTAATCTCTTTTACAGACTGATTTTCAAGTTTATGCACATTTTCTTCTATACTGCCGCCGTTTTGTTTCGTATATTCGGCAATAGCTCTTGCTTTTGCAATAGATACACCCATTTCTTTTGCATTTTTCAAATCGGCTTTATCGGCATTTTCAATAATAACCTCTACATCACCGTAATTTTTATCCGGCAATTTAATTTTGCCTATACCGTCAACCACTTCAACGATAACATCTTTATTATGCTCATTCAAATATCCGATTTCTTCCGACTTTTTTATAAGTTCGTCCATACTGTCCGACACACTCATACCGCTTACATCGGTTTTTGAAAGCAATATCTCCGCGTCATCATTAAGCGGTTTTGTATTAATAACCCTGTTGTAAATATTAATCGTCATCATAACACTTGGGTTAATATCCACACTCATATATTTTGCAGGCACAAAATATGAACTTATACCGCCGCACACAACAATAAAGCTTGCCGCAGCCGCAAGGATTTGCCCTTTATACTGCGGTATTTTCACTTTGTCGCCGACAGAATAATTTTTGTTTTTTACCTTTATAAAATCGCTGTTTTTGTAAGCAAAACCGCATATCTGCCCTTCACGGACACAATAACTCCGCTCATATTTCACACACTCCCTCATATTGAAATATTCGGCAATGGCAGGATAATCCTGAGTTATAGCAATAACCGCCGTTATTATGTATTTCCTGTGACGTTCGATAGCTTTTCTGTTCAGCTTTATATTATCGGTAATCTCTTTTATCGGCAATATGTGCTTATTCATAATTATATCGACAAGTTCACTGTTGTTTATAATATAGTTCACCGCATCAAAACAAAGCCGTTTCGTTTTACAACTTTTCGGACTGACCTCCGCAAGTTCAAAAAATGATATTTCAAAATTGCTGAGTTCCTCCGTAAGTGATTCGATTTCCCACTTCAAATCGCTTTTATCAACGGTATGTATTTCAAATTCAATCGTTTCACCGTCAGAATTTTCTTTTTCCAACGCAGAAAACGGCACTGAATTATGTTTTGCCTCACGCCTTATACTGTCAATAATTCTGTTTCGTATAACAGTCTTTGCAAAGCCGAGAAAATTACCTTTATTTTCATTATAGCCATCAATCGCGTCGCCGAAAGCCATCATAGCAATGATATACTCATCATCACTTGTCGTAACACTTCTTTTAAGCGTCTTGCTTGCAGCTGCCAAGATGAAATTTTGGTATTCACCGATTAAATCATTTTTCAGTTTTTTATCATTTGTGGCTTCTGCCACTCTTTCTTCTAACTTCATCTTTCAATATATTATTCGTATTCTCTTTCATAAAAAATGAGGTAGTTTTAAATCTTGCATTTACTTTTTATTTTATATTTGTATCGTATTACAAATATAATTGCTCTGACAAACCAATCAATCGTCATTGCAATCCATACACCGAGTACACCAAATCCGAGCCATTTGGCTATTACCACGCTTGCACCTATTCTGAATATCCACATCGACAAAATTGCAACTATCATTGTAAACATTACGTCATTTGCGGCACGAAGTGAATTAGGCAATGCAAACGAAAGCGGCCATATCGTACAAGTACAGATTGCGTGATACCATATAATTTGTTTTGCAATCTCAGTTGTTTCACTTGATAAATTGTACGCTTTTAATATAAGCGGAAGTATCGCAACCACAACTACATTTATTGCAACGACAAACACATATATCGTTTTCATAAGTCGCTTTATGTAAAAATCAAGCTGTTTATAGTCGTTTGCACCGGCACACTGACTTGATACGGTTAATATAGCCTGACATATCGCCATACCCGGCAGTATCTGAAACATTGCTATTGTGTTTGATACCGCATTTGCGGTTATAGCTCTTGTGCCGAATGCCGTTACTATTGTAAGCACCAATATTTTACCAAGCTGAAACATTGAGTTTTCAAGCGAATTCGGTATTCCTATTCTAAGTATCTTTTTAATCATTCGCCAATCGAATTTCAGCTTAAACGGTCGGTCAATATGTATCTGTAAATCTTGATTTCCAAGTCTTACAACAATCACAACCGCCGCAACTATTCTTGATATAAGCGTTGGTATTGCTGCACCGGCAATTTCCATATGAAAACCGTAAATAAGTATCGCATTACCGACTATGTTTACAAGATTCATAATAAGCGATGTGTTCATTGAAACCTTTGAATTCCCCCATTGCACGGAATATAGCCGCGCCCGCGTTATACATTCCGATAAACGGAATTGACGCCGACACTATGAGCAAATATGTATTTGCATAATTTGCAACATCATCTTCAATCTGTCCGAAAACGGTATGAAGTATAAAATTTTTCAGCACATACACGATAATCATTACAAACAGTGCAATAAGCGTTGTAAATATAAGCGTTTGGTTCGCCGCTTTGCAGGAATTATGTTCCTGTTTCATTCCTATATACTGCCCTGCAACAACAGCTCCGCCTGTTGCAAGTGCCGTAAATATGTTTATAATAAGTATGTTTACAGTATCAACAAGCGATATTGCCGATACCGCCGATTCTCCGACACTCGCAACCATCATTGAATCTATAAGACCAACAGCAATAGTCAAAAATTGTTCTATTACAAGCGGTACAATAAGTTTTTTTAAATCAATTTTACTAAACAAATAATTTTGAGGAATTTGCCTCAAGATGACCACTTCTTTCTAATAATTTCATACGAAAATACACTATTCTTACGAATAGTGTATTTCGTGATTTAACCACGCAAAAAGCCTTCGATAATCTTTGCCTCCGCCTCTTCCGAAGTAAGGCCAAGAGTCTGCAATTTTATAAGCTGTTCTCCTGCGATTTTTCCGATTGCCGCCTCATGTATAAGTGACGCGTCAATATCGCCTGCAAATAAAGCCGGTGCGGCGTTAACCTTACCGTTTCCGACAAGTATTGCGTCACATTCGGAATGTCCCGTACAACGGCAGTTACCCTTTATTGTCGAATGATATTCCTGATACGAATTGCCTTTTGCAACCGAACGTGACACCAAATCAACACCAGAATCTTCACCGTTAAGTTCAACCTCAAATTCAGTTTTAGCCTTTTCGTCACCGTCTGTCATAATTCTTTCGTGTATGATAAGCTTTGCTCTTGTACCGAGTTTACCCGATGTTTTTCTTACAGTTGAATCAACACCGCTAAGCTGAATTGTATCCATTTCAAGTACGGCATCGTCTTCAAGATATGCATCTGTTACAGGATCAATCGTTCTTTTTCCGACACCCTTACCTGTTCCGATATGCTTTTCTTTATACAAAACGTGTGCACCTTTACCGATAAAGAAACGGTGTATTCCGTTATGTCGTGCATCGTGACCGTCTGATGTATGCACACCGCAACCGGCAACAATAATAACGTCTGCACCTGCCTCAACATAAAAATCATTATATACAAGGTCGTCTACATCACCATGTGTAACGCAAGCCGGTATATAAACTGTTTCCTTTTTTGTGCATTTTTGCTTATGTGTATAACAAGTCCCGGTCCGTCCTCTTTTGAATCAATCTTTATATTCGAGTAGATTGTCTGCCAGCACACTGACTGTCCTCACGAATGTTAAACGCCGCCGTTTCAAGTTCGTTGCCTTGAATGTCGGAAACGATTTTCAAAAATTCTCTTGTTGTTTCATTCATCAGTTGTTCTCTCCTTTCTTATCCTTACCGAGAGGACACTTTGACTCTTTTTTTCTTCTTTCAAAAGTTGAGGAAGAACATCTTTACCCTCACCAAATGCACGAACATTACCGTCCGCAATCACAACTATATAATCCGCAATTTCAAGTATACGTTCTTGGTGCGATATTACAAGCAAGGATTTTCCGCTTTCGTTTTTAAGTTTTTGGAACGCGTCAATAAGACTTGTAAAGCTCCAAAGGTCAATACCTGCCTCAGGCTCGTCAAATACAAGTATCTTCGCATTTTCACGCGATAAAACGGTAGCAATCTCAATTCTCTTGCTTTCACCGCCCGAAAGACTTGCGTCAACATCTCTTTCAATATAATCTCTTGCACAAAGACCGACTTCACCGAGTACAGAGCATATCTCTCTTTCGGACAATGTTTCTCTGCCGCAAGATTAAGCAAATCTCTTACTGTAATGCCCTTAAAACGCACAGGCTGTTGAAATGCATATGCAATGCCGTTTTTAGCACGTTTTGTAATATCCCAATCGGTTATATTCTCACCGTCAAGCAAAATTTCACCCGAATTAGGCACTTCGAGTCCTGCGATAATCTTTGCAAGAGAAGTTTTACCGCCACCGTTCGGACCTGTTATAACGGTCATTTTGCCGTCAGGTATTTCTAAATCTATACCCTTTAAAATTTTATCTCCATCGGGAATTTCCCAACTTATATTTTTAAGCTCAAGCACTTTTCAATGCTCCTTTCGACTGTTTATCATTAGTTATGATAACATAATATTCATTGAATTATAATTTTATCATAAAACAATACCGTTGTCAATTTTATCTAACAAAAAATGAGCGTTCTGTAAACGCTCATTTAATCATTAATTAATTACTTTGTTTCAAGAATTTTATCAAGGCTTACAAGTTTTACGCAAGTAACGAAAATTTCACATGCCTGCTTTAATTCTTCTGTTGACGGGAATGTCGGTGCAATACGGATATTTGAATCGTGAGGGTCTTTTCCGTACGGATATGTTGCACCTGCCGGAGTCATAACAACACCTGCTTCTTTACACATAGCGACAACCTTTTTAGCACAGCCGTCCATAGTATCGAAACCGATAAAGTAACCGCCGTTTGGCTTTGTCCATTTTGCTATGCCTAAATCTCAAATTTCCTTGTCAATCATCTCAAGTACAGCTTCAAACTTAGGTCTTATAATATCTGCGTGTCTTTTTCATATGCTCAAGCATACCATTGAAGTCACCGAAAATCTTGCATGACGAAGTTGGTTGAGTTTATCGTGACCGATAGTCTGTACCGACATCTGCTTCTTAATAAAGTCAAGGTTAGCCTTTGACGCTGAAATAGCGGCTATACCCGAACCCGAAATGTAACCTTTGATGTTGAACAGAACTTAAATACCATATCAGGATTACCTGCTTTTTCACATTCTTCAAGAATTTCAAGAATGTGGTCTTGGTGATCCTCATATAAATGATGTATACAGTATGCGTTATCCCAATAAATTTGAAATCCTCAGCCGCCGGTTTTAGATTTGCAAAACGTCTTACTGTTTCATCAGAATATGTTATACCCATAGGATTTGAATACTTCGGTACACACCAAATACCCTTGATTGCCTCATCCTTTGAAACAAGGTCCTCAACCATATCCATATCAGGTCCGTCCTCAGTCATAGGAATATTAATCATTTCAATACCGAAAAAATTCTGTAATTGCAAAATGTCTGTCATATCCCGTACAGGACACAAGAACTTAACTTTATCAAGCTTTGCCCATGGAGTTGAGCCCATAACACCGTGCGTCATTGAACGAGCAACTGTGTCATACATAACATTAAGACTTGAATTACCGTAAATTATAATATTGTCTACGGGACATTCAATCATTGCACTTAGAAGTCTTTTAGCCTCAATTATACCGTCAAGCACACCGTAGTTACGACAGTCAACGCCTTGTTCACCTACAAGATTGTAGTCGGTAAGTGTATCAATCATTCCCATAGAAATATCAAGCTGTTCGGTATTCGGCTTACCTCTTGACATATCAAGTTTTAAACCCTTAGCCTTTAGCTCATCATATTTTGCCGCAACTTCTTTACGGATTTCCTGTAATTCTTCTTTAGTCATTTCTTTGTATGACATCAAAAACCCTCCTTTAAAACATTCCACTTTATTTTATTATACCACACACTGTATAATCAGTCAATTAAAAATGTTACAAATAACGCAAAAGCCTACTTTAATATCTGTTACTTTACAATAAATTTGTACTCTGTTGTATAATTATATTCATCGCCGACCTTTAAAATAGGAGCAATAAAGTGACTGTTCTTCATACCGTTTGGGAAATACTGTGTTTCAAGACAAAATGCCTGATGTGTACTGTATTTTGCACCTTCTTTATACATTCCTCCGGAAGTCCGTTTGATGTATATAACTGAACACCCGGTTTATCTGTATACACTTCCATTGTTATGCCGTTTTCAAGGCACTTTTGCAATGGCACAAAGTCTGTAACCTCTGCCTGAAATCGCAAAGTTGTGGTCATAACCGCCGAACATTTCTATTTGTTCAAAATCTGCGTTTATATCCTGTCCTATCGGCTTTGGAGCTCTGAAATCGAACGGCGTACCCATAACAGAAAGCACTTCGCCTGTCGGCATACATTCACTGTCGTTTGGTGTATAAATTCCGAATTGATTTGAAGTATCTGATTATCGATTGTACCGCTTGCGTGTCCGCAAGATTGAAATAAGAATGATTTGTAAGATTTACCACTGTATCCTTGTCTGTCACCGCACTGTAATTAATTTTCAGTGCATTTCCCTTTGTTAGAGTATATGTAACAGTTACTTTAAGTGTTCCAGAAAAACCTTCCTCACCGTCCTCTGACACGATTGAAAGTTTCAATGACGGTTCTTCCCCGTCAATTTCTTCCGCACTCCAAACCTTTTTATCAAAGCCGTTTATTCCGCCGTGCAAGCTGTTCTTACCCTCGTTCAGTCCTACATTATATTTTGTACCGTTAAGCTCAAATTCGCCGCCTGCAATTCTGTTTGCGTGTCTGCCGATAAGTGCGCCGAGAAAACCGTCGTTATTTAGATAATCTTCCATTGTTTCACGTCCAAGCACAACGTCCGTTTTAACGCCGTTCTTGTCCTCTACATAAAGATTTCTCACAATACCACCGTAATTTAAAATTCTCGCACTTACTCCGTTTCCGTTATCAAGCAAATATGCGGTTATATCCTGTCCGTTTGGCAATGTTCCGAACAATTCTTTTTGTTATAGCCATTATTTTCATCCTTCAATAAAAAATTCCTTGTGAAAATTTTATCATCATCACAAGGAATTGTCAATCTAATTATTTAAGAGAAATGTACATATGTATCTCCATATTGTCCATATCGTCACCGGCTTGGTATTCTTCAAAGTCACACACAAACGAACGGTCAAGGTTCATATTCCAAACCTTTTGCCAAAATTCCTGCACTGCCGTAACAACATTGCCTTTTACAATAAATTTAGCATATTTTCCGCTTGGTATTGTAATCACTTCGTAATTCTGATTTGCGTCGTTCACCTCCGCACATATCGAAACGGTATAGTCACCGTTTGACTGATACTTATGATACATACCGATTGATTTGTTATTCGCTTTGTCGTTAATCTCACCGTAGACCTTTTTATAAAATTTGTCCCACAAACCACCGATAATCTTCGGCATTTCGGGTGATTTGTTGTTGGTTACGGCTGATATACCCACCGCTTTCTTTTCTTCGAGATTTACAATTTCATATTCCATTTTGTTATCCTCCTTTAACTTGATACAAGAAGTATAACACACCTAATATGACATCATTATGTCATATTATAAATAATTGTTTATCATTTTCTCTATTTTCGTTTTAATTATATCTCTTATGTATGTTGGTTCAAGCACTTCCGCATACTCCCCAAACGACATTATATAGCCGTAAAGCCATTCATTTTCGGGATATGACATATTCACAATAAAATCACCGTCCGCTGTTTTTTCTGCGTCTTGAAATTCGTCATAAACACGGTATTCGGCATTTTTTGCTTATTTTCAATTTTACATTAACACAAATATTTTCATCGTCATTATCATATTTATATTCACATTATTTTCACGTTCAAAATGTTCGTTTGTCACTTCAACATCCCTTATTCGTGACAACCTAAACATTCTGTAATCATCGGCTTTTCTGCAATATGCGATAAGATACCACGATTTACTTTTAAAATACAGTTTAAGCGGCTCTGCAATACGCTCGGAAATTTCGCCGTTACTGTTTATATACTTCAGCTTCAGTGCAAATCGTTCAATTATCGAATCTCTTATTTTATCGAAAAAATTCTTTTGTTTCACATTCCAATCCGAAAAGTCAACGTCAATCCACGAACTGTCGTTAGATTTAAAAAGTAATGACATTTTATCCGCAATGCCTGTTTTTTCAACATTCGGCAACACTGACATAGCAGTAAGTGCCGTTATTATCGCACTTTGTTCTTCCTTTGATATAACCGACTTGTCCAGTATAAAATTATCAAGAATAGATATTCCGCCACCTTTGCCCTTGGTGGTGTAAATCGGTATTCCGGCACCCGACAGGATTTCAACGTCACGATAAATCGTACGGTTTGATACTTCAAATTTCTTTGCCAATTCATTAGCCGTTACGGTCTTTTGTCAAGCAATATGTATATAATTTCAAATAATCTATTAATTTGCATAATTTCACCCTTATCTATGTACAAAAAAAGGAGCTACAAAATTGTAAACCCTTTAAATGACTTTTTACGCAAGTTTTGCAAGTTTAAGAGCAAGCTGTGACTTCTTTCTTGCAGCATTGTTCTTGTGAAGAATACCGCGGTTTACACTTTGGTCAAGCTTCTTTGCAGCTTCGTTGAAAAGCTGTTGAGCCTCTTCCTTGTTGCCTGCCTTTGCAGCAGCTTCAAACTTTTGATAGCTGTCTTTAGAGCAGTCTTGTGAGCCATGTTGATAAGAGTCTTCTTTTCTGTAACTCTTACTCTTTTTTAGCTGATTTAATGTTTGGCACTTTTTACACCTCCACGAAATTTAATCTATAATACCGTAATATTATACATCATCGCAGAGAGAATTGCAAGCTTTTTTATTATTTTTTAACGTTTTATCTATTTTAACCAAAAAACATTGTTTTTTCAATAAATATATAAATACTTTTATGTAAACTAACCAATTACATAGTGAGCATTGTTTTATAATAATCCAAACTTGAAAACTTTTGGTCAAGCTGAAGTTCAACATACTGTTCGGCGATTTTGCAAAGCAACTTCATCAATCCGTCACTTGCATTAAAACTGAGCATTTTTTATCATCTGAATATATTATGTAATCCAATGCTCTGTAAAGATTTTTGTCCAACTTAACAATATATTTGCCGCCGCACGCTCTGCACACACTTCCGCCCCTTTAGCAAGTCAAACGCATACACCTCATTACTTCCGCATGACACACACGCATTAAGCTGTGGCGAGTATCCGCCTATACTCATCATTTTGAGTTCATACACTGCTTTAACCTTGTCCATCGGCTCATCACGGTACGCAAGTGCATACACGCTGTTCAAAAACAAATGCAACATTCTCGAATCGGGGTTATTCATACCAAGAATACAATAAGTTATATCTGCAAGATAAACGCACAAGGATATTTTTTTATATCTTCCGAAACAGGATAAAAGCCGTCAAGAGTATCAATATTATTAATTGTCATTATATCTTTTCCGACACCTTTGTAAAAATCAAAATCACCGTAACACAAAAACTGACTTGATGCGGCAGCTTTGCTCTTTTGATTTTTAACACCGTAGCTGACGGCCTTAACTATCCCGTATTCTTCCGTAAATACAGTCAGCATTCTATGCCCTTCACCGTAATCGGACTGCTTTATGATAATGCCTCTTGCTCTAATTTCTGCCATGTATCATCCTTATCCTCTTGCTCCGTTATACCGCTTACCGTTTTATACAGCAAATAAGCGTCTATATCGCCCGTTCTCGTAAAAGTTTCCCACGAAAGTCTGTTAAGCTCCATAACCTATCCCTCCGAAAAAAATAACTTATTATCTTTATGTTTTCATTTTTTCAGCGGTTATACTAACACTATTTACTATTCATTTGTGAAACCGAAATTCTTGATTAAAAAGTCACTGTTTCTCCAATCTGATTTTACTTTTACCCAAAGTTCAAGGTAGACTTTTTATCAAGCATTTTCTCGATGACGCCTCTGGCCATCGTACCTATTTTCTTAAGCATTTCTCCGTGCTTACCGATTATAATTCCCTTTATGTGACGCTTTTTCGCAGTATATTGTCGCGTAAATATTTGTAATTTTTTTTTTCCTGCATTTTGGTAATTTCAATAGCGATACCGTGTGGAACTTCCTTATCAAGCAGCCACAAAAGTTTTTCACGGATAATTTCAGCCGCAATCTGTTTTTCGGGTTGATCCGTTACCATATCCGAATCATAAAATTCCGGTCCTTCTTCAAGATAGTCCTCAATATCGTGCAATAAAATATCGACTCCGTCATTATTCTTTGCACTTACAGGCACTATCGACGCAAAATCATGCATACTCGAATAATCCGCAATTATCGGAAGTAAATCCTCTTTTTCATAAGGTCTACTTTATTCAAAACCAATATGCACGGAAGTCCTGTTTTTGAAATATTTTTGCTATTTCACGTTCTGTTTCCTGTATTTTTTACTTGCGTCCACAACAAATATAAGTACATCCGTATCGTCCATACTTTCATTTGCAACGTGTACCATATATTCCCCAAGCTTGTTATGCGGTTTGTGTATTCGGGTGTATCGGTAAATATAATCTGTTCTTCATCTGTTGAGTAAATTGCAAGTATTTTTATTTCTTGTTGTCTGAGGTTTATCTGATATTATTGCAATCTTTTGTCCTACTATCGTATTAAGTAATGTTGACTTTCCCATTCGGCATACCTATTATTGCCGCAAATCCCGATTTAAAACTTTTCTTATTCTTCATAATTTTTTCTCCTAATCACGAGTTATTCGAGCGAAGTTAAAACTCTTTCCTGTTTTCGCACATTATTTCTTCGCCCTCTTTATCATCAACATGGTCATATCAAGCAAGTGGAGCATTGAATGTGCCGTCAAAAAAGCCACTTCTCTCAAAAACTGTGTCCGAATTCATTCGCCTGTTCTCTTGCACGTTCCATTGATATAACAATATCACCAAGCATCACAAGTTCACCGTCCATATCGTACTCATCGTCCGATATTCCGTCCTCATCAAATTCCAGCATTGGGAATGACAAAACATCCGTTGCTCTGTCAATATCTCTCTGTTCCTTGTTTATAGAACGAATTGTATCATTATCCACAAGCGTAACGCTGATTTCAGCGTCGAAGTCACATTCTTCTTCCTCCATAACGGCAACACAAACGTCCTTTATTGCCTTTTCAATTTCCGAGTTAACTCTTCCTTATCCTGTTCATTTTTCAAGTATTAGTTCAACCATTTGATTTCCTCTTGTTTCTTCTCTTTTCCTGTTCCTCGTCATACTTTGCGTATGCTTTTATAATTTGTTGTACAAGCGGATGACGTACAACGTCTTTTCGGTAAATGTACAAAAGCTATATCTTCAATATTTTTTAGAATTTTAGCCGCCTCTTTTTTAATCCCGAGCGCTTATCTCCCCGGCAAGTCGATTTGAGTTATATCACCCGTTACAATCGCTTTAGAGCCGTAACCTATTCTTGTCAAAAACATTTTCATCTGCTCAGGTGTTGTATTCTGTGCCTCGTCAAAATTATAAACGCATTGTCAAGAGTACGGCCACGCATATATGCAAGCGGTGCAACTTCAATTACGCCCTTTTCCTGATATTTCAAGAAGCCCTCACCGCCGAGCATTTCATACATACCGTCATAAAGCGGTCTTAAATACGGGTCAACCTTATTCTGCAAGTCACCGGAAGAAAACCGAGTTTTCGCCTGCCTCAACAGCAGGTCTTGTAAGAATAATTCTGCTTACCTCTTTACTTCTAAGTGCCGTTACAGCCTTTGCAACCGCTAGATATGTTTTACCCGTACCGGCAGGACCTATACCGAACACAATAGTATTTTTGTCTATCGCGTCAACGTACTTTTTCTGTCCGAGCGTTTTTGTCTTAATCGGGTGACCTTTTGCACTGATTGCAATACAGTCATCACCCATCATTTTAATGTCAATCCCGCCGTTTTCCTGTACCATTGTTATCGCATACAATACTTTCTGCTGGTCGATAATCTCGCCTCTTGCGATAATCTGCATAAGCATATTAATAACTTGGCTTGCCTTTTCAACATTTTCTTCTTCACCTGTCACTCTCAAAGCGTTGTCGCGTGACGCGATATTTACCGAAAGTGCTTTGTCAAGCATTTTGACATTTTCATCAAAATTTCCGAAAAGAGATGCCAAATCGACCTCCTGCGGTACTTCAATCTGTCTGTTTATCAAGTATTTCCTCTCCTTCTGTATCAGCCGAAATAGGCTGACTGGTAGCTATATTTTGTATGAAATCCATTTCAAGTTTTACATTTATTGTTTCATTATCAATCTTTTCATATTCAACTTTCTCGTCTGTCAAAGTTGAGCCGTACAGCAATTCATTTGATATTTTTTCTTCTAAGTCATTTTTTGCAAATTCTACGGCTGTTTCTATGCTTATCGGCTCTTTGTTTACATTTACTTCGGTATATTTGACCGCATCGAACGCAATTCCCGTATATCCGAAAAACGGTATACATATCTCATGCCTTGTTTCATTTACATCATATTCTTCAAAATTCATTTTGCCCAAAGGCAATGAAAACATTTTTCCAAAAACCTCAAGCGAAACCATATATCTATTTTTGCCGGTCAGCACTCTCGATTCATAATACAGCTTATAGTCGCCGTTTTTTGAATGAGTTGTATAAGCCATTATATCCGCCATTGAGTGAACATATGTATTCTTCGGGATAACCCTCTTTATAAGTTGCAACCTTTCCCGATACAATCACATCGCCTGTTTTAACCGCGTCACCGTCATTCAAAACTTCTTCGCCGTTTTTGACAACCATATGATTTATAATTCCGTCACACGCCGCAACAATGTCACAAGGTGTATCTTTATCAAGAATATTCGGCGGAATAATCTGTTCGTATATCTCGACGCGTGCCTTTGCACCCTCAATATAAACCCATGCCCAAGCTATATGGTCATTGTTATTTATAATCGCCGCCTTGCTTTCCATACCGTCAGGCAGTTTTGCTTTCAGTGCGCCGCTCTTTATACCGATACTGTCAAGCGTAGATATTATACCGTTTATATCGCTGTTTTCCACACCGTTAATTTCAACAACCCATATAAACTGAGCCGATACGGCAAAAAATATGATACACAATGCAAATCCAATCAAAAACAAATATCGTTTTCTGTACAGACGCATTAAATGCTTTATTCCGCGTCTTTGTGATATTTTTATTTTACATTACTCTTTTTTCTGACTTGACGTATATGAAAAAAATCCTTTATGTAAATACACATTTCAATACCGTCATCAAACGGTTTTATGTTCCATACATCAATATTACGTCTTAAACAAATATTTATAAATCTTTCTGCACCTTTGCCATATACTTTTATTATAACATATCCGTAAAGAAATTTAAAGAACTTCTTAAACATTTTTTACTCCCTTTTTCAGATTTCGTATTCAATTTGCTTAAATTGACCCGATATTAATATATCTTCAAGACGTATTCTGTCAATCGAAAGTCCATTTCCGAACACTCTGACTATCCCCATAGGCGTTGACACCCGAATTTCCGTATCCGTATAACTGAGTATTCCTTTATGATTTTCTATATATATTTCACTCGCACCCGCGATTGTAAGTTTGGGAATATTCATTATAACTTCTTTCGGCACTCCCCAAGCATCCGCTATACTTTCTGATATACGTTTTTTCATTTTTACCAACTCCTATAATAAATTATGATAAACAAGCGGTTTTAAGTACAAAAAGTTATCATATAATTTAATAAAAATTAAAATCGGAGATGATAATGTGAAAATAAAGAAAATACTGATTTACTTGTTTGCTGTCGGTGCGGTTGTTCTGTTTATAAAAATGCGTCAAGTGCGATAAGATACGCCTCAGACGCAATAGATTTATGTCTTGAAATGATTGTACCGACTCTTTTTTCCGTTTTTTATATGTTCGGGAATTTTGATATATTCCGGCTTTTGTGAACTTTTGGCAAAGGCATTTCAATTTTGTATGTATCCGCTTTTTCGGATAAGCCCTGTCGGTAGCAGTGCCTTTATACTCGGTATTGTAAGCGGTTATCCTTTAGGTGCTGTTACCGCCGGTGAATTATATGCAAACAATTACATTTCAAAAACAGAGGCTGAACGCTTGCTTGCTTTTCTGCAACAATTCAGGTCCTTTGTTTATATTGGGTTCTGTCGGTATTGCAATATATTCAAATATAAAATACGGTATCGCTCTTTACGTCGCACACATTCTTGCGGCTTTAACGGTCGGTATTCTGTTTAGATTTTACGGCAGAAACAAGCACACCGCACCTCCGACAAGAATGACAACACCCGAAAGAAGTATGGGTGAAATATTCGATATCGCACTTCAAAACAGCATCAGAAATATATTGACCGTTTGCGGAGCGGTACTTTTTTTTCAGTGTAATAAGCAGACTTTTTCTTAACATTTTACCTGTCGGCGGAGTTACGTCCGCACTTGTTTCTGGGGCTTTTGGAATTTGTTACGGGGACAGTAAAAATATCGGGATTGACTATTCCTATTATTGATAAATTGGTGTTTACATCTGTTGTTGTCGGCTTTGCGGGACTCAGTGTACACGCACAGGTTATGGCTGTAATTGCAAGATTTCATCTGTCGCTCGCGCCGTATATAATCGGTAAAGCCATGCACGGAATTATAGCGGGACTATATATGTACATATACTTTAGATTTAACCCTATAACAACGGCAGTATTTGAGCCGTCTATGAGCCGTTCGTTTGCAATTTCATCGACTATCGAAACCGTTACCGCAATCATTGTTGTTATAGCCTGTATATTTTGTGCATTCGGTCTTTATTTAAAACAAAAGAGTGAATATAAAAGGGACACTAAATTTTAGTGTCCCTCAAACTCTGATATATATTTTTTAGAATACAAATTCAAATTCCAAATCACCTATTTGAACAATTTCTCCCTCTTTTATTCCCATATTGATTAAGTCCTCAATAACACCGCGTTTAAGCAATGCACGTTGAAAATACTGTAATGACTCTTGGTCGGAGAAGTTTACACTGCCGCCGACAGCCTCAATCCATGAACCCGATATAACGTATTTTTCGTTTTCGCGTTTAATTTCATAGCCTTTTTCGTCATCCGTAATGTATTCTTCTTCGTTAATATCCATTTCAGGCTCGAATATAGCTATCGGAGGTAATTTTGAAAGTTCCTCGTAAGTTTTATTCATAAGTTCCGCAACACCTTTATTTGTAGCGGCAGAAATTTCAAATACTTCTATACCTCTGTTTTTCATTTCTTCAAGAAATGCGTTGTATGCGTCCATATCTTGAATTATGTCTGTTTTATTTGCCGCAACAATCTGCGGTCTTGATTCCAATTCAAATCGTATTTTGAAAGTTCCAAATTGATAATATCAAAATCTTCTATCGGATTTCTTCCCTCAATTCCAGAAACATCAACAACGTGAATTAATATTCTTGTACGTTCAATGTGTCTTAAAAATGCGTGTCCAAGACCTATACCCTCACTTGCACCCTCTATAATTCCCGGAATATCGGCAAGTACAAAACTTCTGTGGTCGCCAAGATCGACTACACCCAAATTCGGCTCAAGCGTTGTAAAGTGATAATTTGCAATTTTCGGATCTGCCTTTGTCGTCATTGAAAGCAATGTTGACTTACCGACATTAGGAAAACCTACAAGTCCGACGTCAGCCAAAAGCTTCAATTCAAGTACAATTTCGTTCATCGCCTGTTTGTCCGTTTTTTTCGCAAAGTTCGGAGTTTGTCTTATCGCCGTAGCAAAATGAGCATTACCCCAACCGCCGTTACCGCCTCTTGCAAGAACAACCTCTTTATCGGGATCGGATAAATCGGCAATCAAGCGATTACTTTCCGCGTCACGAACGATTGTACCTTGCGGTACTTTGATTATTATATCTTCACCCTTTTTACCTTTTTGACGTTTACCCGAACCGTCCATACCGTTTTGAGCGACATACTTTCTCTTATATCTGAAATCCATAAGAGTAGTCATACCAAGCTCAACCTTGAATATAACATTACCGCCTTTGCCGCCGTCACCGCCGTCAGGACCGCCTGCCGCAACATACTTTTCACGATGAAAAGATATTGCGCCGTTACCGCCCTTACCGGCCTTTATAAAAATTTTAGCCTTATCTATAAACATATTTATTCTCCGTTTCGATTATTAACAATTATATATTTTTTCCAACTTATAATATATCATTACACCGCCGTTTGTGTCAATAGTTATTTTATATAATGAATTATTAATTATTCAAAAAAAATATACCCTACAAGTGTAAGGCATATTTTTTCTTATGCACGCGGGTGTGCTTTTGCATATACGTCTTTAATTTTACTGTTCATCATTCTTGAATAAACTTGTGTCGATGAAATATCGGCATGTCCCATCATTTCTTGAATTGAATGTAAATCAGCACCGTTTTCGAGAAGATGTGCCGCAAACGAATGACGTAAAGTATGAGGTGTTATATCAGTTTCAATACCTGCGATATGCTGATAGTATTTTATAAGTTTCCAGAAACCCTGTCTTGAAAGACGCGCACCGCTGCAATTTACGAACAACGCTGTTTCGTTTTCATCTTTAACCATATATTTTCTGACATTGTTTATGTAATTTTCAAGTGCGTCTTTTGCCTGATGTCCCATAGGAATAATACGTTCTTTCTTTCCGCCCTTACAACGAACAAAACTCATAGGAACATTAACATCACTTACGTCAAGATTGATAAGTTCACTCACTCTTATACCTGTTGCGTACAAAAGTTCAAGCATAGCCTTGTCGCGTATACCCTTATTATCACAGTCTTTAGGCTGTTCCAAAGAAGTTCAACTTCTTCGCCTGATAAAATCTTCGGAATTTTCTTTTTCCACATGAGGTGCCTCAAGATTAGAAGTCGGATTTGACTTTACAACACCGTTTTGCATCATAAACAAATAATACGAACGAAGTGACGCAAGTGTCCTTGAAACAGTCGAGCTTGCTCTGCCCTCCTTTTGAAGATAAAGCAAATATGACAATACCGTGGTCTTTGTTGTAGACGATATATCCGTTACGCCTGTTCCGTCAAGATAAGAAATATATTGTGTAACATCACGCTTATATGATTCAACTGTGTTTAGCGATTTATGGCGTATATCTGTCATAAAACTTGTGTATTCCTTAACGTAGGTATTCATTTTGTTCATTCTCCGAGTTTACTGTTTCTTTACGTATATTTCAAAAATATTTCATTTATATTTCAATGTGATTATAATTATACCACATTTTTTAATTTGTAAACCCCTATTTTTCTTGTTTTTATGCCATTTTCAGCGTTTTAGCTTAATTTCGGCGAAACCCAGCTCATAAATGTTGTGGTCAAGTATCCCTCCGACAATGACGCAACACAAAATATAGAAATTATTATTATCATAAAAATATATACGAAAAAATTATTTTTTTTGATTTTCTTTCGGAATTAAGTGAATATTTAATGCTTACAGCCGAAAAAAAAGCAGTAATGTCGGTATTGTTATAAGTATTGTCGGCATTGTTGAAAGCATAACAAGCATACCTTTTGCTCCATAGAATTTAATAAATGACGCGGTTGTAAAACCTATTATAAACCCTTTCCTTACAATAATCGCTCCCGTTACAATAAAACCGAATCGCAAAAATCCCATTAAAAATATAATTCCGACACTGATAAGATTAGCTTGTAACGAATTTTTAAAAACAGTCATACTGTTCTTATTTTCGCTTACAGCCGTACAAAAACTGCCTATATAATTTTTTATCCCCTCTCCCATATCGCCGCTGTTTTCGCCAAATACACACTCCCTACCGTCACACCGACAACAAGCAAAAAAAATAAGCAATCCCAAAAGTCCGTTACCGTGTTTTTCGTCGGCTACAATGTCGTTTAATTTCACACGTCCCACCCTCCAATTCAATATTATTCAAAAAATCAGTGTTTTATCACTAATTTATTGTGCTTATCTTCTTATATTATTTACACCGCCAATTTTTTTTGGTATAATAATATAGTTAAAAAAAACACACGTAAGGAGAGAGATATAATGAACAAAACACTGAAAAAAGTCTTAAGCGGTGTTATTTCAGCATCTATGTTGTGTTCGGCACTTGCCATACCTCACACCGCATTGGCTGATGACGCACTGCCTACTGACGGTCTGCTTATGGACATCACGTTTGATGAAACAGGCACTTCTTCCGGCTCATTCAATGCAACGGTCGGCGGTACCGTTACGGAACATGGCAGTGTAAGCTATGTTGACAACTATGACGGTTTAAGCAAAGCATTAAGCATTTCAACAGACGCAGCAGGCAATTATCTTGAACTTCCGAAAGGTCTTTTAAACGGCAAAGATGCCGCAACATTTTCTTTTTGGATTAAACCGTCAAGCAGATGGGCATTTATGACTACACCGTTAAGCGGTAAACAAACAGTTAATCAAGAAAAATATTTAGGTATGCTTGCCTCATCATCAGGCTATATCGCAGAACGTTACAACAACAGCGGAACACGTCTGAGCAGCGTTAAAGCAAACGCAAGCGGTGACTGGCAATACATTACGGCAGTATTTACCGCTGACGGAACGAAAGTATATGTAAACGGTAAGCTTTCAGCTTCAGACACTGCGGCAGTTGACATCAAGTCACTGTTTACTGCTGACGCGGCTACATGGATCGGTCACGCAAACTGGGGTAACGGAGAAGGTTTTTCGGGTATGATTGATGATTTCAAAGTATACGGCAGAGCATTGAACGAAACCGAAATTAACCAACTTGCCGCAAAAGCTATACAAAGAGAGCAAGAGGAAACCGTAAAAGAAAAGAATTGTCTTGATATTAACACTCAATTCTATACAAATTACAGTGTTACAGAGAGTGGCAATAACGTTACCGTTTCAGTTCCGTCACCTTCAGAGGACAAATATGAAATAATTGCAGCTTCATACTCAAACGGTGTTCTTACAAATGCAGCAAAAAAGAGTAAATCAGATGTAACATCAGACAAAACAGTTACTTTTGAAAATATAAAGAAAAACGAAAATGACACTGTAAAAGTGTTCGTATGGAACTCAATAGACGGATTACAACCGTTAAGTGACAACAAAGCATTCCAAATCCGTACAGGCGATAAAGTAAAAGTGAAAACAAGCGTTACAAACTACACTCCGTCGGAGCAGTCTGTTTCATTACAAATTGTTCCTTTTGACAAAGACGGAAAGCAGTCCGATGCTGTACAGACGCTTGATTCTGTAACACTCGGTATTATGGACAGTTACGACTTTACAGATTACATAACAGGTGACAGTAATGTTTCGTATTATAAAGTTCTTGTATCAAGCACAGTTGATGACAAGACTGCAACTTACGAAGCAGGTTACTTGCCTACCGCAAGCGTTAAATTTCCTGACGCAACACCTGCCGACAGTGCAGACACAACGGAAGGTGTTCACGACCCGACAATATTCAAAGACCCTGTTACAAAACATTATTTTGTATACTCATCACACAATCTTGTATTTGAATCAGAAGATTTAATTAATTGGGAAAAACACGATTATACAAAAAAAGTAACAGTGCCTAAAAAGCTAAGGAATTTATTGATAAAAATTATTCGGGCACAACCGCCAACACAACTTATTGGGCACCTGATTTGTACTATAAAGAGGGTGACGAATATCCATATTGGTTCTATCTTTCAACATCATGCGGACTTGGCGGCAGAAACTCGGTTATCAGCCTTATTAAAGCCAAGTCACCCGGACTTTGGGACGGCGAATATGAAGACGCAGGTGTTGTAATCGCAAGTAAGGAAAACAGCAATTACAATACTAACTGTATTGACGCAAACATCTTTACAGATACAGACGGCAAGACCTACTTTATTTGGGGTTCTTTCTGGAAAGGTATCTATATGGCAGAACTTGATACAGATACAGGTCTTGTAAAGGGCATTGACTATACTTCTGACGCTACAATTCTTTCAAGCGGTCAAAATTCGGTACGAGAGTATTCTCAACTCCGAGCGGTGTATTAGGTCCGGAAGGTCCTTATACAGTATACAATAAAGACACAGGTTACAGATATATGTTCACTTCATACGGTTGGCTTGGTACTAACTACAATTTAAGAGTTGCAAGAACAGATAAGACTTTCAGTACTATTCTTTCGAATAAAGATCCTCATAAACAACTTCTTGACCAGAAATACAGACCTGTCGGTGCAACATATTCAGATCAAGTAAAAGAAGGCGGTTCGCTTGATGAACTTTGGGGGTTACAAGATGTCAGGTTCATTCCAGCTTGGTGACGGCATTGAATATGTCGGCAGCGGTCACAACAGTGTATTCCAAGACGACGATGGTCAATGGTATCTTGTTCAGCACTGCCGTAAGGTAGCTGACGCAGTTGCTTATCTTCAAGTCAAGAAAATTCTTTGGACTGAGGACGGTTGGCCTGTAATCTCACCTCTTGTATATGCGGGTGAAAAAGAACAAGAAATTCCTAAGGAAATGATTTACGGTACTTGGGATTTATCAAGTGTAGGTCACACAATTATGAGAGATGATGTTACCGATGTGAGCAAGAGTGCCGCATATAAGGGTACTGACTTACCTGTACATTCAAGCCAAATCATTCTCCAACCGGACGGTACAATCGGTAACGGTATCGGCACTTGGGAATATGACAACGACTATACTGTAACACTAAAATTTAACGTAGACGGTGACGACACCAATTACGAATTCTATCAGATGGGCGATACAATGAAGTTATTTGTTATGACAGGTTACGATAAAGATAAGAGAGAATCTGCAATTATAATGACAGGTACTGACCAAAACGGTGTTGCAAGCTTTGCAAAAAAGAGCAATGCGGTTTCACAGTCAACAGAACCAACAAGCAACATTACAACCACCCCAACTACAATCACAAAAAGCACACAAGGCAATCCAATCCTTGGCTTTGACGCAGCCGGCAAGACTCTATACGCAGGCGACCCAGCCGCATATGTAGAGGGCGATACAGTTTATCTATATGCCGGACACGACACATCAACAGGTGACAGCTATGTAATGCCTGAATGGGTTTGCTACACTTCAAAGGATATGAAAAACTGGGAATATAAAGGTCCTATTATGAGTGCAACTGATGTTTCTTGGAGGTCAAACGACACTTCTGCTTGGGCAAGTCAAGTTATCAAACACAACGGTAAGTATTATTTGTACTTCTGTACTTGGGATAAAACTTCAAGCGGTAAGCAGTCAATCGGTGTTGCAGTATCTGACTCCCCTACAGGTCCGTTTACAGACATAGGAAAACCGCTTATTCAAGGTACATTAACAGAGCCGCAAGCTCATGACCATGATGACATCGACCCTACCGTTTGGGTAGAAAACGTTGATGGTGTTGAACATCGTTATCTTGCTTGGGGTAATACTAACTTCTATGTATGCGAACTTAATGATGATATGATTTCCGTAAAGGATTTAGATGAGGACGGTTCTATCCAAATGGGCAAAGACATACTTCAACAAAAATTTGATGGGCTTCCGGATGGTCTTGGATTTACAGAAGCTCCTTGGATTTATCGTCAACAAGACGAAAACGGAAATTACACTGGCAAATATTATTTGTTCGGTGCTTTCGGTTGGCGTGAGCAAATGGGTTACGCAACATCAGATTCAATGTACGGACCTTGGACATGGGGCGGCATTATAATGGAGCCGACGGCTACTTCAAACACAAAACCACCCATCTGTTATAGATTTCAAAGGTAAAACATACTTTATCTATCACAACGGCTCTCTTGTTTGGGGCAGCGGTTTCAGAAGAAGTGTCTGCATTAGTGAAATGACATTTAACGAGGACGGTACTGTTCCGTATATTGATGAAACTTCAACAGGTTTGACAGGTACTGCCTCATTTATAACAACCGCTGACAACAAATATCTTGGTTACACAGCATTCAGCAATCCGTCAGACGATGCAAGTTATCCGCTTAAAAAGCAACTTACAGTTACTGCCGACGGTGCTGATTTAAAGACAACTCAATGGGAAATAGAAAAAGGGAAATCAGACAGCACAAACGAAAATTACGTTTCAATCCAAGCTGTTTATAAACCGGGATTGTATCTATGTGTTGACGGCACAAATGTAGTTTTAACACAACAAGATACAACAAGCACTGCTTTAGCAAAGAAAATGACATTTAAAACAGTTGAGGCTATCGACGGTACAGTCGGTAAAGTTTCATTTGAAAGCGTTTCAATGCCGGGATATTTCATCACCGTATCAGGTGATAATATCACACTTACAGATTTGTTCAAATACCGCAAATTGCTCATTTTCAGTTACAAATAAATAATTAAAAACACAAAAATACCGTTGCCAAAAGGCAACGGTATTTTTGTATTAAGAAAGCCCCCAGATAGTCTGGGGGTTCAGTGTAGCTTTAGCGATGAAAATAAAAACTCCTTTTGATATAATATTATTGCGAATGCCAGAAGCAATAATATTTATATAAAAAGGAGAATTAAGCAATATGAAAAATAATGATATACACAGTTTATCACATACAAAATGGAATTGCAAGTATCATATAGTATTTGTCACCGAAGTATAGAAGAAAGGTGTTTTACGGTGAAAAAAGAGCAGAAATAGGAAAAATATTAAGAGAATTATGCAATTGGAAGAAAGTAAATATAATTAATGCAGAAGTATGCCCAGACCATGTACATATGCTGGTAGAAATACCACCGAAATATAGTATCAAGCTTCATGGGATTTTTGAAAGGAAAGAGTAGCATAATGATATATGAAAAATGGGGAAACATGAAATACAAATATAGAAACAGAGAATTTTGGTGTAGAGGATATTATGTGGATACAGTAGGGAAAAAAACTAAAGCGATAGATGCATATATAAGTAATCAGTTGAAAGAGGACAGACTGAATGGTCAATTAACATTTGAAGATGTAGAACCGTTCAAGAAATAAAGCCAAGTTTACTGGCAGCGAGTAACGAGCCCTTAGCAAGAGGCAGTCGTACTAATGCGCTTTCGCGCGTGGCTAGTAGAGTAGGGCTATGCCCGTTGATGAAAAGCCCCGGCTATGCCGGGGGATATTTACTTATTTTATACAACAAAAAGCCATTCTGAAAAGTTTAATTTTAACAACTTAAATCATTATATTTTATATGCCAGAAAATCATTTTTAATATTTTTAATTTCGTACAACAAAAAAAGCCGTTCCGAAATGTGTAACCATTCCGAAACGACCCGGGTTATTCAAAAATTAATCAGCATAAACACTGCACTGTGTCTTATCTCTGCCTTTTCTTTCAAACTTAACCTTACCGTCGATTAGTGCGAACAATGTATCATCGCTACCGATACCAACATTGTTACCGGGGATGAATCTTTGTTCCTCTTTGTCTAACAAGAATGTTGCCTGCAAGAACGAACTGACCGTCTGCTCTCTTTGCACCTAGTCTTTTAGACTCACTGTCACGACCGTTTTTGTACTACCCATACCTTTCTTATGAGCCATTTAAAACACCTCGCTATCTTAATGTCTTATCATGCGTAATTAGGCATTAATCTTTGTGATTTCTACCTTTGTGAAAGGTTGTCTGTGACCCTTCTTCTTACGCTCGTTCTTCTTTCTCTTCATCTTGAAAACGTAAATCTTCTTAGCTTTACCGTTCTTTACGATATTAGCTTCAACTGTTGCACCTGCTACTGTAGGAGCACCAACCTTTACATCTTCACCTTCACCGACCATAAGTACCTGATCAAAAGTTACTGCTGAACCTTCTTCAGCTTCGATTTTTTCAACGAAAAGTGTATCACCTTCGCTAACCTTGTACTGTTTGCCGCCTGTTACGATTACTGCGTACATCCAAAACACCTCCTCTTAAATTTATGAGGACACGCTATCATAGGTACTGCGAGCAGATTTAAACCCATTCTATGCGGTCACTATTATATAATACCATATTATTCATAGCTTGTCAAGCATTTTTTAATCTTCTTTTAAATTTATTATTACGCCGACCGACGGTTTCGGGAATACGCTGATTGTAACCTCCGGTAATATCTCGCCCATTGCAGTTATGTTTTTTATCTGTTCGACTCTTACCGGATTCATTATGAACATTATATCGTACTTTCCGTCTTGAATATCTTTGTAGCACGATTCATAACTTCTCGTCGAATGTACATAATCCTCATACTTTTCTTCATCAATATGGAACACGTCCTCAATTATCAGCTTATTCAGTGCCACTATATCAAGATTGCAATATTCCTTTGACATATCCGGATAAACGTCATTTTTAATGTAATCCTTATCCAAAAGCACCATTCTGTAAAAAATAATCACCACCGCAATATGCCGCAATTCTTGTTTTCGGCTTTTACAGTACTTATCTGCTTAACCATTGTACGAACAAGCGTTTCATCATTTGAATCGACAATAATTTTTTCAACTCTGAAATGATCTTGTGCACCTGCAATAAAATGTGATTCACTGAAATTCTTTATCGTTTTCACTTCTCTGTGTACAGGAAGTACAACAAGACCGTCTGAATGTGCATTTGAAAGCGACATCATCATATAATTATACGGCTCTTTTCCCGTATGATTCGGATTATGCTCTTTTCATATAATCTCTGTACTGCAAACAAGTTTCGTATCTTGTCTGACCGTCAGTGATGTACAATGACAAATCCTTAAAATGTTCAATAATAAAGTCGATTGTCGGCTTATATGAAATTTTCCAAATTTTTGCTGTACATTATCGTCAGATGAAAATTCAAGATCAGGCTTTTCTTCTCTAAGCTCATTCATCAAATTGAAAAGTTCTTTTTCAGGCTCTACATAAAGGCAACTTATCATACTCATATCGGCATTTGTTGATTTCAAAAGCTCATATCTGTCAAGCATAGAAACTTCGTGTGGTTTTTCGCAAGGCATAATCGCTCCCTTGCCTATTTCCTCAAGTTCAACAAGTGCAACAAAGCTTGTATTTGAATAATGAGTATCGTACATTTCTATCGTCTGTTCGTACATATATATGACAGGTTCTTCATCTCTGACAAGAATACCGTCCTCAATCCATTTATCAAGATAATTT
>VOFH01004274.1_pt1 | contig 37328 bp, 48 predicted proteins | sample 5384091 | NCBI WGS metagenome assembly VOFH01 (sample SAMN12384727, study PRJNA508395) | human gut metagenome | isolation source: healthy gut G | host: Homo sapiens
AATCGGCGTACAGCAGCGGGGACGTGTCCCCGAAGCGGTGCCGAGGGGAGCAAGCCACAGCAACAGCACCAGAAAAGGTGGAAAGCTGAAAAAATCACGCGTCGGGTGGAGTTTGGTAGGCTGTTATCAGTTCGAAGAAGTCAGACCCGGGGAAAGGAAGGCCCTCATCTTCCATGTTTTTAACCAATAGCTTATGCGCAGGGAAGGATATATTATCGAGGAAATCATCGAATACTCAATATGTCAGGCATTCGATTCGGTACTTCGCGGAACCGATCGTAAGAGGTCAAGGCAGGGACGATTCCTGCTTGCCCATACGGGGAGGAGATTATCACCGAACTGACGGCTTCCATTGCGGACGGCTCATTCCGGCTGGGCGGCTAAGCACGCCGACTGTAATAAAATTAACAGGCAAAGAAATGAGAAGTTTTAAAGACTTGAATGTCGCTTACAAGCCGGAAGACGGTAAAAAGCGATTCCCCGGAGTGGTGGTAAGCATCCGGGAACTGGTAAACTTACCCATTGTAGTGAAGGACTTTGAGACCGGTATCAAAACCGAGCAGGGAGAAGACCGCTGTATTGTGGCCATCGAAGTGAACGGCGAGGCAAAGAAGTTCTTCACCAACAGCGAGGAAATGAAGAATATTCTCGCACAAATAAAGGAAATGCCGGATGGTTTCCCGTTTGAAACGACCATCAAGACAGAGACATTCGGCAAAGGTAGAACCAAATACGTGTTTACATGAGAAGAGTTGAAGGAAGTTCCGGGGTTTCGCTGATGGAATGCACGAACCCGGTTAAAGACAAATGGCGCATCCGATGGGATGTGCAGGAAAAAGAGAACGGCTCTGCCTCCTACATGGAAGAGGAGTTCGGGCATAAGCCTACTGATGAGGAAATCCACACATTGGTTATGTCCTGGTATAACAGCCAGACTGATGCGGCTATCCTATCCGGATTCGCCTATAATGGTGCCCATGTATGGCTTTCTGTGGAGAACCAGTACAACTATAAGGCAGCATACGATTTGGCCGTTCAGACGGGCGGAGAAACCCTGCCAGTGACGTTTAAGTTTGGTTCGGATGAACAACCGGAATACCATACTTTTACTCAGTTAGAAGAACTGAAAGATTTCTATACAAAAGCAGTAGGATTCATTCAGACAGTTCTGGCTGAAGGCTGGGAAAAAAAGGACAAGTTCAATTTGGAATTATATCGGATTGAGTGATTGACAATCCCTTCGGGGGAGGGATAAAAAAAGCCCCCGGCCTGTTAATATAGACGCCAATCATTTATTAACACAAAACGCCACGAGAGTGCGCGACCGGGGGCAATGCCCTCTGCCGCACTCTCGTGGCGTTTTTACGCATTAAATAAATGATTGGCATTGCAAAAGTACAAAAATGATTGGATATGACATTGTTTGAAGCACTTAAATTTAACAGAGAACCGCTTGAAATGCTTATAAGTTTGGGCGGCAAGCAGGATGACCTTCGATTCATAGACTTATATACGGAGTATGAGGTCATGAAAAAACAAGGTGAAAAGACCACTTATGCAGTGGCGTTTTTGGCAAATAAATATTCGGTAAGCGAACGCAAGGTGTATGATGTTATCAAACGGTTTGGAAAGCACTGCACGCTCGGTGCAGTATGATTGATGTGCCGGGGATGCCTTGTGTTGTCCGGTAGAGCTACCTTTGTACAACCAAAAATAAAGCTCATGAATAAGTATTACCAGACATTAGACAAGATACTCCAAACGGGCAAAATCCAGACCAATAGGAAAGGGCGTATCAAGTATCTATTAAACGAAAGGCTCATGCTAACCCCCGCTGATTTACTTGACATATTTGAAAGCCACGGGATAGCCAGGAAAAAGCTGAAAGAGGAATTGAAACTGTTTATGCAAGGAGTCCGGGATGTGGAAAAATACAAAGAGGCAGGGATTACCTGGTGGGATTATTGCGGCCATACCCTTGTAAACAGCTATCCAACTTACTTTGAAAAGCTTCCACCCCTCATAACCAGGATTAACCGGGAAAAGCGCAACAGCAAGAATTATGTCCTGTTTCTTGGAGAAACCGGGGTGGAAAGCAACCAGGCACCCTGCCTGAGTCTTGTGCAGTTCCAAATTGATGAGGGAGAATTGGTGCTATCTGCATATCAGCGTAGTTCTGATGCGAACCTTGGGCTTCCGGCTGATATTTATCATCTTTATCTGATGGCAAGGCAGGTGGAGCTTCCCCTGAAGTCCATAACCCTTGACCTTGGAAATGTGCATATATATGAAAATAACATTGACCGGACTCTGGAACTGTTATCCGGAGTTGAAAACATTAAATTTGACTTGAACGTATGAAGAATATGAATTTATCTGCACCACTGCCATTTGTAGGCCAAAAAAGAATGTTTGCTAAAGAGTTTATTAAAGTTTTGGAACAGTTCCCTAAAGATACCGTGTTTGTGGACTTGTTTGGCGGTTCCGGACTTCTTTCGCATATAGCCAAAAGAAGCAAGCCCGATGCTACTGTTGTCTACAATGACTTCGACAACTACCGGTTCAGACTGAAAAATATCCCACAGACAAATAAACTGCTTGCCGATATTAGGGAGCTGGTGGGTAATTCGATACCCAAACATAAACCAATTAAAGGGGAACTTAGAGAACGCATTTTTAAACGTATCGAGGAAGAAGAACTAAATGTTGGGTACGTGGATTTTATAACCTTATCATCCTCACTTATGTTCTCCATGAAGTATAAATTGTCTGTAGCCGAAATGCGCAAGGAAGTCCTTTATAACAACATTCGCAAGACCGGTTATCCGGAGTCTTCTGACTACTTAAAAGGGCTTGAAATTGTATCATGCGACTACAAAGCAGTATTCAACCAATATAAGGATGTTCCCGGAGTCGTCTTTTTAATTGATCCGCCTTATCTTTCCACTGATGTTGGTACGTACAATATGTATTGGCGCTTGTCTGATTATTTGGATGTTTTAAAGATACTCGAAAAGCATTCCTTCGTTTATTTCACATCCAATAAATCCTCCATACTTGAACTGTGTGAATGGATTGGAGCAAACAAAACCATTGGCAATCCTTTTGAGGGTTGTACAAAAAAGGAATTCAATGCCCACATGAATTATTCTGCCGAATATACAGACATGATGCTGTATAAGAAACAGGAAAAATTAGTTCATAAAACAGCTGCTTAGCACTGAACAAAGATACAATTTTTCAAGCAGAAGGCCAAACTTTTGAGCCTTATTTTAATGCCGTTATAAAGCCATTTTTTATGAAATTATAAAGCCGAAACAGAGGTCATTACAAAACTTTTGTTTCGGCTTTTTGAGTGTTGCGCGCTTTCCTTTTTTGAACGCTTCGTTTTGTCCTTTTCCCTGAAAATCGAACGCTTCGTTTCAGCACGACTCCATGCGACGGTTGACGCGGGTAAACGGCTTGCCGAAGATGCGCAGATAAGTGTCTTCTTCTTTCGTCACTTCTTCCATGCCACGATATTGAGGACGTTCCTGACTCGCTATCGGAGAAAGGATAACGGCACTTGCACCGATCCGCTCCTGCTTGATGCCGGGGATGGGCAGACCGAGTACGGCACGCAGGTGAAGTTCGAACTCATTCAGATTCTGCGTTCCTGCCAATGTCACCATGCCGTATCGTGCGGACGGGGAGAAAGCTCGGAAGTAGACTCCGTTTCATGGCTCAAGAATTCCACTCCCCAAAGTCCGAAAGCACCAGTCAAGGCACGGGTTACTTTTCCGCCATTTCTTCGGCTTCTTTCAAGTGTGCAGGGTCGATGTGTGCAGGCTGGAAAGCTCTCACGGTAGTCACCGCCTTTCTGTACGTGTCCGATAGGAGGACGAACAGCGTAGATCGTTTTCTGGGTAACGGTGAAGAAAAGAATAATATAAATAAAAGAGATTGCTTATGTCACAGATTATCGGACATATCTCACAGGTGATCGGACCGGTAGTAGACGTGTACTTTGAAGGTACGGACGCAGAGTTAATGCTTCCAAGTATTCACGACGCACTGGAGATAAAGAGGCCAAACGGCAAAATACTGGTTGTAGAAGTTCAGCAACACATCGGCGAGAATACGGTTCGTACCGTGGCTATGGACAGCACTGACGGACTTCAGCGAGGCATGAAGGTGTATCCCACCGGAGGCCCGATCACAATGCCGATTGGCGAACAGATTAAAGGACGACTGATGAACGTAGTCGGTGATTCGATCGACGGTATGAAAGGACTCGACCGCAAAGGTGCATATTCCATCCACCGTGATCCCCCAAATTTGAAGATTTGACAACTGTGCAGGAGGTACTCTTCACGGGTATCAAAGTAATCGACCTGCTCGGAGCCGTATGCCAAAGGTGGCAAGATCGGACTCTTTGGTGGTGCCGGTGTAGGCAAAACTGTACTTATTCAGGAGTTGATCAATAATATTGCCAAGAAGCAGAACGGATTTTCCGTATTTGCCGGAGTGGGAGAGCGTACCCGTGAAGGTAACGACCTGCTGAGGGAGATGATTGAATCCGGTGTAATCCGCTATGGCGAAGAGTTTAAAAAAAGTATGGAAGAAGGCCATTGGGACCTTTCCAAGGTGGACTATGACGAAGTGGCCAAATCGCAGGTATCCCTGATATTCGGTCAGATGAACGAGCCGCCGGGTGCGCGCCAGTCGGTTGCGTTGTCCGGTTTGACGGTAGCCGAATCTTTCCGTGACATGGGGTCTGAAACGAATGGTCCGCGCGATATATTGTTCTTCATTGATAATATATTCCGTTTCACCCAGGCCGGTTCCGAAGTGTCTGCCCTGTTGGGACGTATGCCTTCGGCCGTAGGTTATCAGCCTACACTTGCAACGGAAATGGGTGCCATGCAGGAACGCATTACTTCTACACGCAACGGTTCCATCACTTCCGTACAGGCAGTATATGTTCCTGCCGATGACCTGACCGACCCTGCACCCGCCACTACTTTCACGCACCTGGATGCAACAACGGTATTGAGCCGTAAGATTACCGAACTTGGCATCTATCCGGCTGTCGACCCGTTGGAGTCCACCTCTCGTATTCTCGACCCGCATATCGTTGGTCAGGAGCATTACGAAGTAGCCCAGCGCGTAAAGCAGATTCTCCAACGCAACAAGGAGTTGCAGGATATTATCTCTATCCTCGGTATGGAAGAACTTTCGGATGCCGACCGCACATTGGTAAATCGTGCCCGCCGTGTACAACGTTTCTTGTCACAGCCTTTTGCTGTGGCCGAACAGTTTACCGGAGTTCCCGGAACAATGGTCTCTATAGAAGATACCATTAAAGGGTTTAAAATGATTCTGGACGGTGAAGTCGATTATCTGCCCGAACCGGCTTTCCTGAATGTCGGCACTATCGAGGAAGCAATAGAGAAGGGAAAGAAATTGCTGGAACAGGCAAAGAAATAAAAAATATAGAGTGATGAAAGAACTGCATTTGAGTATAGTATCGCCCGAAAAAAGAGCATATTCGACGGAGATGTGAAGATTGTCACATTGCCGGGCATGATCGGTTCGTTTTCTATTCTGCCGGGGCATGCGCCCATTGTATCGTCGCTGAAAGCGGGAACGTTGAGTTATACGACGATGGACGGGGAGAAGAGCACACGATGGATATTCAGGGCGGTTTTGTTGAAATGAGTGACGGCACGGTTTCGCCTGTGTTTTTCCTGACGGAAGCCTTCCGGCACAAAGACCAAGTATCTAAAGATTGAAAAAAACGAGATAATAACCTTAGCAGAAAAAAACACAGTAACATGATGAATATTAGTAAAACTAAACGGAACTTTATCTGTTGGCATACCTTATTTGCAGTGATTAGTGCGGGCTGAGCTGTTATCCTACACTTCGCTCTGCCGGGGCATTATTTCGGAGGGTATCCGTTTATACCTTTATTTTTACTTCTTCGGGTTGCAGCATCTATATGTTCGACGCTTGCCGGCGGACGCCCGCAGAGATTGTTACTGTTGTATCTGGCAATGAAGATGATAAAAATGATTCTCTCGCTGATTCTGCTGCTGATTTATTGTCTGGCAGTACGCGAAGAAGCCAGAGTTTCTTGCTGACGTTTATCTCGTTCTATTTGATATATCTGATATTCGAAACCTGGTTTTCTTCTCTTTTGAGATGAACCAGAAACGGAAAAAGAAAAATAAGAAGAAACATGAAACAGTTGCATAACATAGTAGCTCCGTTGATTCTGTTCTGTCTGATGGCAGCGGTCAGTTTGCCGGTTCTTGCGCAAGAGCAAGAGGGGGAAACGGTGGCGCAGCAGACGCAGGACGAAATTACTCCTGAAGGAGGAACAGGAGAACACGGTTGATGTGAAAGAAATTGTGTTCGGTCATATCGGCGACTCTACGAATGGCATATTACAACATGGGGTAACACGCATATTACTATACCGTTACCTATTATTGTTTATAGTAGCACTTCAGGTTGGCACACGTTCCTTTCTTCCCGTCTCGAAGAGAATGGAGGTACGTATGAAGGACTTTCCATCGCTCCCGCAGGAAGCAAATATGAAGGCAAACTGGTAGAGTATGACGCCGCAGGCAACAGGTTCGCCCTTGGGATATTTCCATTACGAAGGTGACGTTTGCTTTGTTGTTCAACAGTGTGCTGCTGCTGGTTATCGTGCTGTGTGTGGCGCAATGGTACAGGAAGCGTCCGCAGGAGGAGCCAAAGCACCGGGAGGATTTATCGGATTCATGGAGATGTTCATCATGATGGTGAACGACGATATCATCTAAGAGTTGTGTAGGGCCGAAGTATCGGAAGTTTGCTCCTTACCTGCTGACAGCGTTCTTCTTCATCTTTATAAATAATATCATGGGGTTGATTCCGTTCTTCCCCGGAGGCGCGAATGTGACGGGAAATATCGCTATCACGATGGTGCTGGCGGTCTGCACGTTCCTTGCAGTCAACATCTTTGGAACGAAACATTACTGGAAAGATATTTTCTGGCCCGATGTGCCCTGGTGGCTGAAAGTGCCTGTGCCCATGATGCCGTTTATCGAGTTCTTCGGAATCTTTACGAAGCCGTTTGCCTTGATGATACGTCTTTTTGCCAATATGCTGGCAGGACACATGGCAATGCTGGTGCTCACCTGCCTGATCTTTATCTCGGCAAGCATGGGGCCTGCGCTCAACGGTACACTGACGGTAGCTTCCGTACTGTTCAACATCTTTATGAATGCGCTTGAACTGCTGGTGGCTTTCATCCAGGCTTACGTATTTACGATGTTGTCGGCAGTGTTTATCGGACTGGCACAGGAAGGAGCCAGAGTGAAAACAGAAGAATAATCAATGAAACGCGGTGAAAACGTGACTGAACGAATACGGAATAAACGCGCGGAATGAGGAATTAAATAATAAAAACAAGAGAAAATATAAACCATTTTAAAACTGAAAATTATGTTACTATCAGTATTGTTACAAGCCACTGCAGCAGCAGTAGGAGTTAGTAAATTAGGTGCAGCTATCGGTGCAGGTCTTGCAGTAATCGGAGCTGGTTTGGGTATTGGTAAGATTGGTGGTTCGGCAATGGAAGCTATCGCACGCCAGCCGGAAGCATCGGGAGACATTCGTATGAACATGATTATCGCCGCCGCCTTGATTGAAGGTGTGGCCCTGTTGGCGGTAGTAGTTTGTCTGTTGGTGTTCTTCGTCTAATCAGGTATATAACAAGCGGATTTCGCAGGCGTAAAACCCTGTTTCTAAATGGGGAGATCCTCATGCAATGGGCAGCCGCGAAATCGTAAATTGTAAATCGTAAACTCGTAAATAAAGATTATGTCATTACTATTACCTGATAGTGGCCTGCTGTTCTGGATGTTTCTCTCATTCGGGATTGTGTTCGTGATATTGCGAAATACGGCTTCCCCGTCATCATCAAGATGGTGGAAGGCCGTAAGACCTATATCGACCAGTCTTTGGAGGTGGCGAGGGAAGCTAATGCCCAGTTGTCTAAACTGAAACAAGAAGGCGACGCATTGGTGGGCCGCCAACAAAGAGCAAGGACGCATCTTGAGGGAAGCAATGGAAGAACGTGACAAGATTGTTCACGAGGCCCGTAAACAAGCCGAAATTGCCGCACAAAAAGAACTTGATGCGGTGAAACAACAAATCCAGATGGAGAAAGACGAAGCAATCCGCGACATCCGTCGCCAGGTGGCCGTGCTTTCTGTTGACATCGCCGAGAAAGTGCTCCGCAAGAGTCTTGAGGACAAGGATGCACAGATGGGCATGATCGACCGCATGCTGGATGAAGTACTAACCCCGAATAAGAACTAAGGAAGATGGAAGTCGGAATACTCTCAATGCGTTATGCAAAAGCTATCATTGAATACGCACAGGAAAAAGGTCTGGAAGACAGGTTGTATCAGGAGTTTCTGACCCTGTCGCACAGCTTTTTGTGAACAGCCCGGTCTGCGCGAAGCGCTTGATAATCCCGTCATCACGACCAAGGAAAAGTTGGCGTTAGTCTGCACAGCTGCCGATGGTGACGGTAAATCGACCAGAGAGTTTGTCCAATTTATCACTTTGGTACTGCGAAACAGGCGTGAAGGCTATCTGCAATTTATCAGCCTGATGTATCTGGATCTCTACCGGAAGTTGAAACATATTGGCGTAGGAAAGCTGATTACAGCCGTTCCTGTCAATAAGGAAACAGAAGACCGGATCCGGTCGGCTGCCGCACATATCCTGCATGCTCAGATGGAGCTGGAAACGGTGATAGATCCTTCTATCGAAGGTGGGGTTTATCTTTGATATCAACGACTATCGGTTGGATGCAAGCGTTGCCACGCAGTTGAAGCGAGTGAAACAACAATTTATTGATAAGAATAGGAGAATTGTATAATGTCTGAAAATATAAGAGTAAGCGAAGTATCCGATATATTGCGCAAAGCAGCTCGAAGGAATCAATGCCAATGTGCAACTTGACGAAATCGGTACGGTGCTCCAGGTGAGTGACGGCGTAGTGCGTATCTATGGACTACGGAACGCCGAGGCCAATGAATTGCTGGAGTTTGATAATGGTATCAAAGCAATCGTGATGAACCTCGAAGAGGACAACGTGGGTGCTGTACTGTTGGGCCCGACGGACAAAATCAAAGAAGGATTCGTCGTGAAGCGTACCAAACGTATCGCCTCCATCCGTGTAGGAGAGGGCATGCTGGGACGTGTGATTGACCCGCTGGGCGAACCGCTGGACGGCAAAGGATTGATTGGCGGCGAACTGTATGATATGCCGTTGGAGCGTAAAGCTCCGGGCGTTATTTACCGTCAGCCGGTAAACCAGCCGTTGCAGACCGGTCTGAAGGCTGTCGATGCTATGATTCCTATCGGACGCGGGCAGCGTGAGCTGATTATCGGCGACCGTCAGACTGGAAAAACTTCCATTGCGATTGATACGATTATCAATCAGCGCAATAACTTTCTGGCAGGCGACCCTGTATATTGTATCTATGTAGCTATCGGTCAGAAGGGTTCTACTGTTGCATCTATCGTAAATACGCTTCGTGAGTACGGAGCACTGGACTACACGGTGGTTGTAGCTGCCACGGCTGGTGACCCGGCTGCGTTGCAGTATTACGCCCCGTTTGCCGGTGCTGCAATCGGCGAGTATTTCCGTGATACCGGGCGTCATGCGTTAGTGGTTTATGATGACCTTTCAAACAGGCGGTGGCTTATCGTGAGGTTTCGCTGATTCTTCGCCGTCCGTCCGGACGCGAGGCATATCCGGGAGATATCTTCTACCTGCACTCCCGTCTGCTGGAACGTGCTGCCAAGATTATCAGTCAGGGAAGAAGTGGCACGCGAAATGAACGATCTCCCAGAAAGTCTAAAGGGGATTGTGAAAGGTGGCGGCTCGCTCACAGCATTGCCTATCATCGAAACGCAAGCAGGTGACGTATCGGCTTATATCCCGACGAACGTGATTTCTATCACCGACGGACAGATATTCCTTGAGACTGACTTGTTCAACCAGGGTACGCGTCCGGCTATCAACGTCGGTATCTCCGTATCTCGTGTAGGAGGTAACGCGCAGATTAAGGCTATGAAGAAGGTGGCCGGAACGCTCAAGATCGACCAGGCGCAGTACCGTGAGCTGGAATCCTTTTCGAAGTTCAGCAGCGACATGGACCCGATTACTGCCCTGACTATTGATAAAGGACGTAAGAACGGACAATTATTGATTCAACCGCAATACAGCCCGATGCCCGTAGAGCAGCAGATCGCCGTCCTCTACTGCGGTACGCACGGACTTCTACATGATGTCCCATTGGATAAGGTGCAAGACTTTGAACGCAGTTTCATCGAATCTCTGCAACTGAATCATCAGGAGGATGTATTGGACATACTGAAAACGGGCGTGATCGACGATAACGTGATTAAAGCTATCGAAGAGACTGCCGCTATGGTTGCCAAAAGTACTTATAATAGTGATTAGTTGGTTAGTGATAAGTGATTAACTGAACCGCCAACTATTAATCACTATCACCAACTATTAATAATTAACCAATTTTAATTTAAAAAAAAATGGCTTCACTGAAAGAAGTAAAAACCAGAATAAATTCGGTAAAAAGTACCCGAAAAAATCACTTCAGCAATGAAGATGGTGGCTTCTGCCAAATTACACAAGGCACAAGGAGCCATTGAGAATATGCTGCCTTATCAGAAAGAAGTTGAACAAGATTCTGACTAACTTCCTAAGCGCGGACCTGCCCATCGAATCTCCTTATGTGCAGGAGCGTGAAGTGAAGCGTGTAGCAATCGTCGTCTTTTCTTCAAACACTTCTCTTTGTGGTGCTTTCAACGCCAACGTCATCAAAATGATGATGCAAACGATCGGGGAGTTCCGCACCCTGGGACAGGATAATATCTTGATATTCCCAATTGGCAAGAAGGTGGATGAAGCGGTCAAACGAATGGGATTCAGACCGCAGGAGACTTCTCCGACGCTCTCCGACAAACCGACGTATCAGGAGGCTGCCGAATTGGCTCACCGACTGATGGATATGTATGTGGCAGGAGAAGTGGACCGCGTGGAAATAATCTATCATCACTTCAAATCAATGGGGGTACAGATTCTTCTCCGGGAGACGTATCTCCCCCATTGATATGACGAATGTGGTAAGTGAAGAGGACAAGAATGAATAAGGAGGAGGTAGAGGAGCATGAAATTGCCAATGATTATATCATCGAACCGAACGCGGAAGAATTGATCGCCAGCTTAATACCAACAGTATTGAGCCAGAAGATTTTTACCGCTGCCGTCGACTCTAATGCATCGGAACATGCTGCACGTACCCTAGCTATGCAAGTGGCTACGGACAATGCCAATGAGCTGATTCAGGATTTGACGAAGCAATACAACAAGAGCCGCCAGCAGGCGATTACGAATGAGCTGCTGGATATTGTGGGGGGACAATGAAATAGATTCCAAGGATTAATAACAATATTTTTTGATTCGGTATCCCATTTTTAAGATAAGCCTTAAAAATGGGATATTTGTATATATATTTGTGGCATAATTAGGCTTGATTTATGGGTTTATGCCTAGACAAAACAAACTTAAAAATATATATAGATTATGAGAATTAAGCATTTATTGAACTTTTTCGTTGCAACGGTATTTATCGGTGTGGCAGTAGGATGTGCAGAAAAAGGATTTGTATGATCCTAATTATGGGGAAAGAACCTGTAAAGGTCCTGAAGAATATTTTGGATTGAAACACGTGGAGATGTGTCGCTTGATGTGAATTATGCGTACCCGGATTTTGGCTCTTATTGAAGTCTATGACATTGATCCGATGGAAATTGTGGATAATACACCTGTAAAAAACAAGGAGTGGAAGCTTTATTCAAGATTTACACAGATGAAAGCGGAAAGTTTAATGGAAAGATGAATATTCCTACTTCTGTAAAATCGATATACCTATATACGGAAAGTTGGGGATTACCAAAGGTGTATGCCATTGGAAATAAAGGATGGTATGGTTAGTTTTGATATGTCAAATATAGGAACTTCTACTGTAAAAAGCAAAAAATAATACACGGTCTTATGGTTTTCAAGGGACGGTTCCTTATGTCTTGAATGGAAATAATAAACTGTATTCCTTATGTAAATGGGGAGAGGGAGGAAGTCTTGACAGTAAATATATGTCATTTGAAGAGAACGTTGGTGATGAAACGGTTGGAAGTTTGACGCAACGTTTGAAGAATTTTTTAATCCTGATGGAATAGCGAATGTTGATAATATGAATTTAGTCACCCAATCCAGAACTACAAATATTACGGTAACACAAGATGGGACTGCATTGGATGTTATTTTCCTGAATCAGGGGATGCCATGTATAATAATTCGTTCGGGTATTATTATTATAAAACATCTAAGGAACCTGATATGCGCGGAATGTCAGATATGAAGAAGTATATCATATTTCAAATGTTTCTTTCTCTGTATATGGAGGTCAGTTGCCTATTTTGAAATGTGGCAGTAAAGTACGTTTGCTCTATTTTGATGAACAAGGTAATGCTAAAGAGGAATTTCCAGCCGGTTATACGGTAGGATGGTTTATGTATGCTGATGGATATAATCAGAGTGAGAATAGAGAAATTGATATAACAAAACAAGTTGCATCAGGTTTCTCTAATTTGAAAACTTCTAATCAGGTGTTGGGACAGCAGCGACAGAATTTTGTATAAAAGGACGAGACAAGCGGCAAGGTTATTATCGGAGTAGAAGATGGGGCAAATAATAGTTATTGTGATCTTTTATTCTATGTAAATGCATCAAAAACTATTGAGGAACCCAATGACAGACCTGTTATAACTCCGGATGATGAAATGAACCAGAAAAACCGGATGTAACTGAAACAGTAAGTACATTAGCTTTTGAAGATATATGGCCTGGCGGTGGAGATTATGATATGAATGACGTAATCGTAGAATATAATCGTGCCGTATCTTTGATAAAAGAACCAGGTAACTAAAATTGTAGATACATTTACTCCTGTACATGATGGTGCAGTGTTTGCGAATGCTTTTGCTTATCAGGTAGATAAGGGACAATTCGGTAAAATGACTTTTTCCGCTACTACGGAAGGGATACATACGGAATTCTGCAACATCTTCTATTATTGTTTGTCCGAATGTGAAGCAAGCTATTCAAAAGGTATATACTATAACCCGTGAATTTACAGGCGGTTCTTTCAATAAGAAAGATTTAAAGTCATATAATCCTTATATCATAGTGAAGTATGCCGAAGGGCAAAAGGTCGTACAAGTGCATCTGCCTAAGCATGAGGCAACATCTCTTGCGGACTTGTCTTTAGCAGGTACTAGATAAAAAGGATCCGTTTGCTATTGATATTCCTATCTTACTATCAGTAACTGAAAAAAAGGAGCTTATCCGTTTGCTATTGATATTCCTATCTTGAAAAAATACAGGCACCCATTTATTTCTTACCGGAAAAGCTGGAACCGGAAAACGACATTTCTTAGACGATTGAAAGAACATACGCCCAAACGCATGGTCATATTGGCTCCGACAGGGATTGCAGCTATCAATGCGGGAGGCGTAACGATTCATTCTTTCTTTCAGTTGTCTTTTTGCTCCTTTTGTGCCCGAAACAACCTTTAATTCTTCCCAGACACATTATCGTTATAGTAAAGAAAAGCGGAATATCATCCGTAGTATGGATTTGCTGGTTATTGATGAAATCAGTATGGTGCGTGCTGATTTGTTGGATGCGGTGGATGCAACTCTGCGGAGGTATCGCGATAGGGAGAAACCTTTGGTGGGGTGCAACTGTTGATGATTGGAGATTTGCAACAGCTGGCGCCTGTCGTGAAAGACAATGAGTGGGAGTTGTTGAGAAAGCATTATGAGACTCCTTATTTCTTTGCAAGTCATGCATTGAAAGAAACGGCATATATGACGATTGAACTCAAAGAAAGTATATCGTCAGAGTGATACGTTCTTCCTTTCTTTATTAAATAAAATTCGGGAGAATAAGGCGGATGATGAAGTGTTGAATGAACTGAACCGTCGTTATCAGCCCTGGCTTTCAGCCGCAAAGAAAGAAGAGGATATATTCGTCTGACGACACATAATAATCAGGCACAGAGGGTTAATGATTGCGAACTGGCATCGTTGCCCGGCAAGGCGTATCATTTTAGTGCCGAGATAGAGGGGGATTTTCCTGAATATTCGTATCCTGCGGATAAACTTCTGACAATTAAGGAGGGAGCACAGATAATGTTCCTGAAGAATGATCCATCGTCCGAGAAACGGTATTATAACGGTATGATTGGTGAGGTGGTAGCGGTTAATGAAACGGGTATTGTGGTGCGTGGTAAAGGGATAGATCCGAATTTCAGTTGTTGCCGGAAGAGTGGGGGAATTATAAGTATGTGTTGAATGAGGAGACGAAGGAGATCACTGAAGTGATAGAGGGGACGTTCCGCCAGTATCCTATTCGTTTGGCGTGGGCTATTACGATACATAAGAGTCAGGGTTTGACGTTTGAACGTGCTATTATTGATGCACGGAATTCCTTTGCACATGGACAAACTTACGTGGCTTTGAGTCGTTGCAAGACGCTGGAGGGTATGGTGTTGGAGTCTCCTTTGCGCAGGGAAGCCATAATAAGTGATGCTACGGTGGATAATTTCACCAAAGCGGTGGAGCAGAATAAGCCGGGCAGCCAGCAGTTGAATGATATGCAAAAGGCGTATTTCTTTGATTTGTTGAGTGATTTGTTTAATTTCTATTCGATCGATCAGGCTTATAAACGGTTGCTTCGTCTTATGGATGAGGATTTGTATAAGCTCTTTCGAAGCAGTTGGCTGAATATAAGGCGTTGGCTCCCCATGTTAAAGAGAAGATTGTGGAGGTGTCTCAACGTTTCCGCAATCAGTATACCCGGTTGATACATGAGAGTGAGGATTATGCGGCGAATGAGGAGTTGCAGGAACGGATTCGTTCCGGTGCCGGATATTTTCATAAGGAGTTGGAACCGGTTCGGGCTTTGTATGATAAGACTAATATGCCTCTTGATAATAAAGAGTTGAGAAAGCTGTTGGCAGAGCGTATGCAGGCGCTGGATGATGCGTTGTGGATTAAAGAGTCTTTGTTGGAAGCTGTGTCTACAAGAGGGAAGTTTGCTATCACGGATTATTTGAAGTTGAAGGCTAAAGTAATGTTGAGCCTTGAAGATGATTCTACGTCCTCCGGTTCTTCGAAGGCTTTGAAGGAGAAGAAAGAACGTAAGGAACGGAAAGATCGTACACGCAGTGCTGAAAAAGGTAAAGGTGGAAGTTCCTACGGATATTCTGCATCCGGAGCTTTATCGTGCCCTGTCTGAATGGAGAACAGCCAAAACAAGGGAGATGAATGTTCCTGCTTATGTGATTATGCAACAGAAAGCATTGATGGGAATTGTGAATCTGCTACCGGATAGTCCAAGAGCTTTGGAGGCGATACCTTATTTTGGAGCAGAAAGGAGTAGAGAGATACGGGCTTGAGATTCTGGGTATTATCCGCAAGTATATGGCGGAGAATCAATTGGAGAGGCCGGAGATAACGGATATGTTAATCTCCTCCGGTAATAGCGATGATACAGTAAGGCAACGAAAGACGAAGCTGCAGAAAGAGGCAGAGAAACAGGAGAAAGAGGCGGAGAAGGAGAAAAGAAGGAGGCGAAGAAAGATACGAAGTTGGTTAGCTATGAAATGTTCCGTCAGGGAATGAATATAGATGAAATAGCCAAGACTCGTGATTTGGTATCCGGAACCATTGCCGGACATCTGGAGCATTATGTCCGTTCGGGAAAGATCAAAGTGGAGCAGGTGGTGAAAGCTGAAAATATAGCGAAGATTCGCAAGTATTTGGATGAACATGAATACATGGGAATATTCGCTATAAAAGGTAGCATTAGGAGACGATGTCTCCTATGCTGATATCAAGTTTGTATTGGCTGTTTCCGGGCATTAATAAATAAGGTTATTATTCCCGGACAGGGTTAAAGATTACAGAAGAAAGAAACGAAAACGGGAACGCTGATGTCAATCAGAATGCCGTGCAGGATGGCGATGGGAATCATTTCTTTTCCTGAATATCTGGTGATGGAAGGCAGCAGTACATCCATCGAGTTGACTCCTGCTGCTGAAATAGGAGCGAGTTTCCCGAAGTACTTCTTGATGATCGGAGTACCAAGAAGTGCCATCATCTCACGGAAAATATTAGTCAGTAGGGCAATGGTTCCCAGTTCCGTAGCCAGTTGCAGTCCGATGGAGGGTTCCTTGAACTGAGTGATCAGGATGGAAGATAGCGAATAATAGGCGAATCCACTTCCTACTGCCATACAGTCGAACACACTCCATTGACGCAATAGCAAACTTGCCAGGGCGGAGAATAACAGCGTACCGATAATTGTTCCCAATGGAATCAGCAACATTTTAGGGTGCAAATGTGAAATGATCGCTTTCAGGTTTTTATTGGAACCGATACTGATTCCTACTTGCAGCATCAACGCATAAAGTATATACATGGAAACTGTGTGCGTATCGAACTCGAACTTATTGAAAGCTCCCATGATACAGCCTACACAAAAGAATACTATAACGATCAGACTTCCTTTCATTGTTCGCCTCCTTTCCTGAAAAATAATTGTAGTACCAAACGGGCAGCAATCAGGCTTCCCAATACACCGGACACAGCAAGAACAATGGCTTGCCATCCAAACTTACCGAGATTATTCACAATCAGGCTATTAGAGCCAATGGATACTCCAAGGATAAAGAGTAACAGGAATATTGTAAGAGAAATTGTCTTTTCAGTCTTTTGTAAGATACTCCAGTTACGCAATACATAGCCGATGCCGATTCCTAAAAACATGGTAGATATAATAGAGAACATAATTGTATATATTTTGGGTTAGGTTAAACTGATGATTGACAACACACAAAAGAATTTTCAAAGAAGATATTACATCTGCTTGAAAATCAGAAAGGAATACTGCTATGGCTAACAAAACAAGTCAGCAGGTAGTTCCTGTAAAGAAATAGTTGGGGAATTTAGATGAATCCACTGAACCAATGCACATGCACGCAACAAGACTTACAGAAAATAGGTATTCCTGCAAGAAAAAGAGTAGCGTTATGTAATTGTAATGTTTGATTCATCATTGGTCTTTTTGAATTTGGTGCAAAGATAGTTATTTATTGCATATTTTCAAAATAAATATGCAATAAATAAAAGAGAAAGGAATATCCGGAACGAGATAGATGGTTGTAAAAAGTTGGTTATGTGCTCTTTCCCTTATAATTTATCCCAGTTCGCAAGAATCTCTTTTAACTTTTGGGGCCTGTATCCGAGCATTGTCCGGGCTTTATCAATACTCATCCCACTGAAGCAGGGGACGGGAGTGCTTTCATTCATTTTTTCTGTGGTGGCAGGATGGATAAAGAGAACGGTCGAGTTTCATATAATCTGCTACCTGGTAGGCAATCTCTGCAATGGTCATACATTCATCGCCACAGATGTGGAAGATGCCATTCGCCGTATGTTCTATTAAACGTAGCACTCCATCCGAAACGTCTCCAACATAGGTTGGTGTCCGCCATTGATCGGATACGACACGTATTTCTTGTCCGGCTTTCAAACGGTTCATTACCAACTGCACAATATTACCATGTTGTCCCGGTAGTGCCTTGCCATAAACGATTTCTACACGGACAATGGCATAACTGCTGCAAGTTTCTGCCACCCTCTCTTCTCCTTTCCATTTGGTATATCCGTAGTAGTTGACCGGGGCAGGGAGGTCTTTTTCTGTATATAACAGCCCGGCAGCTTCGTTTATCTTTCCATCAAAAACAAAGTCCGTAGATAAATGAATGAACCGGCTTTTGTATTCTTCGCATAAATCGGCCAGTTGGCCTACTGCGGTAACATTGGTAAGATAGGCTTCTTCATGATGCGTTTCGCAATAGTCCGGCACGGACAGAGCGGAGCAATTAATGACTACATCGGGTTGAACCTCTTTGAAGAGATGCCTAACGTCCGCTTCATTCCGTATATCTGTTTCGATGAAACGATAATCCTCCGCGTTATTGGGAAGAATATCCGGATGCAGGGAGCAGCCCGTCAGCTTGTATTGTTTACAAGCAGATAAATCATTACAATCTGGCGTCCGGTGAATCCGTTGGCGCCGATAATTAATATCTTCTTCATTAGGTTCTATATATAGATGTTATAGATTATTTCTACAAAAATAAAAAATAATATCAACTACGCAAATAGATTTCGTACTTCCCTTCTTACTTTGCTCCCGATAACGAGATTTATATGAATTGATAAAAGAAAAGATGTATGGAAAAAAGTAATTATGGGAACACGTTTACCCGCTAAACTTTGGTTGGATGAAGTAGAGGACTCTTGTATGTCGCAGATCATGGATTTGACTTCACTGCCTTTTGCATTTAAACATATTGCTATCATGCCTGATGCGCATGCGGGAAAAGGAATGCCTATTGGCGGTGTGTTGGCTACCAATGGCGTGATTGTTCCCAATGCTGTGGGAGTGGATATCGGTTGTGGTATGTGTGCGATTAAGACGAATCTAAAAGCGGAAGATTTTAGTTACACGGATTTGACTTCCATTATGTCGAAGATTCGTGCAGTTGTTCCTTTGGGATTCGATCATCAGAATAAAAAGCAGGATCAGGAATTGCTTCCGCAAGGATTCGACTTTGAAGAGATGTCTGTTTTGAAGAATCAGTACGAGGCTTGTTTGAAGCAGATAGGAACTCTGGGAGGTGGAAATCACTTTATTGAGATTCAAAAGATACCGCAACGTCTGATGTTTGGGTGATGATTCACTCCGGAAGCCGTAACATTGGTTTGAAGGTTGCCAATCACTATAATAAGATTGCGCAATATTGGAATGAGAAATGGTATTCTGAAATGGTACCGGGACTAGCTTACCTGCCAATGGAGACACAGATGGCAAAGGATTATTTCCGTGAAATGAATTACTGTGTGGCCTTTGCCTTTGCCAACCGTCAGTTGATGATGACTCGTATTTGTGAAGCCATCCAGGCAGTGAAACCTGAAACGGACTTTGATCCTATGATTAATATTGCCCATAACTATGCAGCTTGGGAGAATCACTTCGATCAGGATGTGATTGTACACCGAAAAGGTGCTACGCGTGCCTATGAGGGCGAGATCGGTATTATCCCCGGATCTATGGGTACCAAGTCTTATATTGTTGAGGGACTGGGTAATCCGGAGAGTTTCAAAAAGCTGTTCGCATGGTGCAGGTCGATTAATGGGGAAGAAAGGATGCCTGTCGCCGTTTGTCACTGGATGAAGAGAAGGAGAGAATGGATCAGCAAGGTATCATTCACGGACTTCGTTCGCAGAACGAACTGGATGAAGCACCGGGAGCTTATAAAGATATTGCGCAAGTGATAGCGAATGAGCGGGACTTGGTGAAACCGTTAATGGAGCTGGCTCCAATGGCGGTGATTAAGGGATAATGTCATGCCATGTTTAAAGGAGTATCTAGCGTATGGACATAAAAAAAGGAGCAACGCCTTGCTCCAACCTTTGTTAACCTTAAATCTAATACTATGAAAAACACAATGCAAAGATACAGACTATTGCGAAATTAGCAAATAATCCAAGAAAAAAAGCATGTTTTATAACATTGATTAAGAATTAGTTTTCTCAATTCAATTTTTATTAAGAGATTTGACAGACCACATGTGAAGAATCAACTCTCTACCACCGTATGCTTCTTAGAGTAGATTTAATGAGTGGCAATATACCACGCTGTTTCGTTCTTTTTGAAGCACCCGGATTAGTGCTTGGGTCGGAAATCGTGATTCCGGAGAAAGTATTGATATCAATTTTTTCTCCATAGTAGGAGGAAGAGATTGCTGTAAAATACTGTTTGGTATTCCTTTTAAAGGGTACAGTGCGTTTCAGCTGCTCGTTGAATTGTTCTAATAGATCCGGATCGGAACATAGTTTGGAAACGTAATCACCGTAATCAAAGAATATGGTAGGCGTATATCCGTCTAATCTTTGTAATTCGCCCGTTAATTCTTCGTTAAACGTATAACGCTGATTTATTTCTTTCATAATAGCCGCCAGGTTGTCCAATTCGAGCAATCAGTAACACCGATTGTTCCGCAGGGAGTCACATAATTTGAATAAAAAGAATAGAAACCGTCACAGACCTTTTCGTAATCTATATTTCCGATTAAGTACTGCCCTATCTTGTCGTATGGCATCCCATAGGCCATTATTTCACTTGTAGAAGCTATCAAGTGGCTTGTTACGTTTTTAAGGTCATAGGCAACCTCTACCGTAGACATATAGCAGTCATCGAAAAGTATATATTCCATCTTTAGGCCCGCGTTCGAAATACCTCCGGCAAGCGTAGTAATATCAGTTTGATATTTCGTTTGTGTTCCTCAAAAAAACGTGTCATCGGTGCATGTTCATACTCCCAGTGCTTTTTACTAATCTGCAAGCTGCTGCGTGAAACTGCTCTCGATACAGGTATCCATCCCATTCCGTGGCATCCGATAATCATTGCATATCGTTTGGCGGGAGCATAGGTTTGTACATCGTTCAAAATAGAAGTGATGCCCTCTGCAGTTGTATAGGTAGGATCCGGATAATCGTAGTTTTTAAAGTCTTCTGTACACCTTTGCCATTCTCATAGACAAGTTCGGAGAGAGTGGCTTTAGTGGCCGATGTACATATAAATACGATCACCCGTTCATTCTTCAATATATTGTTTCCGATGATACTTTTCAAATCGGCAATGTTCTGATAGAAAAAGAAGTGAGGTTGTTCGACCAGGGTAGATACATGAACACCGTCTGTTCATTGTTCGAACGAACAACAGGATCAGTCGGATCGGGATCTGTCGGATCAGTAGTTGAGTCATCCGTTTGCCTTGTAGTTGGAGAGGTAGAAACAGGATCCTCTTTCTCACATGAAATCATGCCAAAAGAAAGAAATAATACAAAGAGGATTGATTTCATCAGACGATAATATGGTTGCATTGTTTCCATTATTCTACAAGGATTAAATAATCTTTTTATATGTAACGTAAAAAGAGAACCTTTTAATCTGTCTTATCGAGACATAATTGACATCTCTCTTTTTGCAAAGTTATTGAAAAATAGCGTAATTCCTATATTATCATGAATAAGAAAAAAGGAGAGAGCTTACGTATAGACATAAAAAAGGAGCAACGCCTTGCTCCAACCTTTGTTAACCTTAAATCTAATACTATGAAAAACACATTGCAAAGATACGGACTATTGCGAAATTAGCAGATATTCAAGAAAAAAGTATGTTTCATAACATAGATTAAGAATTTGATATTCAATTCAAATTTTATTAAGACTTTTGATTGCTTTATCTTCCTCTAATCCCTTTGACATATACTTTCAATTAGGTATCCTGAAATCATTCGGAGAACAACCTGTGATTTTCTTAAATAACCGGCTGAAATACTGTGGATTCTGAAAACCCAGCTCTTGCGTTATCTGATTGATTGTTTTATCAGTATTCACCAACCAATCTTTGGCAATCTCGAAGCGTTTGAACTCGATATACTCTTTAAATGATTTCCCCGTTTCATACTTCAGTAAGTCGTTGAAATATTCAGGAGACAAATGAAGCAGGTTCGCACAATACTTATGTGAAAGTATATCGACAGTCGGTACCTGTTTCGTTTCAAAATGGTTATTTATGATTTTATCGAATTGTTTGATAATCGTTTTATTCGCTTCATTACGTGTAATGAATTGGCGTTCGTAGAAACGGATACAGTAATCCAGCAATAGTTCTATATACTTGGAAACTATCTTCTTGCTATGTCGGTCAATGCAACGTTCGAGTTCCTGGTTTATTTTATCCATAAACTCCAGAATGATTTGCTTCTCGCGCAAAGATATATGTAATGCTTCTTCAGGCAGATAAGAGAAGAAAGTATAGTTATGTATATTAAGTCCGAGCGGAGTGCCACAAATCAGATCGGGATGAAAAGCCAATATCCATCCTTTGGAAGGAAAATTCTTACTGTTTTCCTTCATATTGATAGACTCTCCGGGACTAAGGCAGAGCAAAGTACCATCCGAAAAATCATAATACTGGTGACCATACATATACGCTTCACATTTACACTCACTCAATAGAATCGTATAAAAGTCGAACTTGATGCCCGTATGAGCTGACAAGTCAGCCTTTGAGAGATCGATGACACTTACCAGCGGGTGTAGTGTCTTACTCCCCAGGCAACAATTGCATTGATGCACGGTTCCTATTTTGAGTACTTTATCTCCCATGATGTTGAGACTCCTGTATCTAAAATACGTCTAGTTTTTTGTTTATATTCGTTCGGGGTGCAGCCGACATGCTTTTAAATAACCGACTGAAGTGCTGTGGATATTGAAATCCCAGTTCATAAGCTACCTGGCTGACAGTTTGAACACCTTCCAGTATTCTTTCTTTGGCCAGTTCGATAATCCGGCACTGGATATATTCCTGTGCAGTTTTTCCGGTTTCCTTCTTTATCAGGTCCCCGAAATAATTAGGGAGAGAGGCATGCCTTGTCTGCAAAGTATTTCACGGATGGCAGTCCTTCGGTCATTGCCACCTGATTTTTGGAAATATTCGTCCAGTAATTGCTCGAATTTAACGACTATATCTTTATTCGCCTGATTGCGTGTAATGAACTGCCGTTCGTAGAAACGCATACAGTAATCCAGTAGCAGTTCGATATTCCGTACGATAAGTTGCTTGCTATGCTTGTCGATAGTATGCTCCAGTTCGAGCCGGATTTTATGTATGCAATCGGTTACGATTTCTCTTTCCTGATCTGAAAGATGCAATGCCTCATTTACCTCGTAAGAGAAAAAAGTATAGTTTTTTGATATTCTGTCCTAATGAAGTTCCACGGATTAAATCGGGGTGGAATAAAACCCCAATCGACTTGGTACGGGAGCCGTTCGGTTACGGTTGTCTATTCCGCTCACTTGTCCCGGTGCCATGCAGACAACCGTTCCTTCCTGATAATCGTAATTCTTGCGTCCGTATTTGAGATCCCCGCATTTGGCATCTTTCAGGAACAAACAATAGAATCCGATGTTCATACGGATATACTCAACCGACTTGGTAGCTTTTGAGAAGTCGATTACATTAACTAAAGGGTGCAATGTCTCCAGTCCAAACAACTGGTCATACTGATCGACGGTTTCAATTTTTGTTATTTCATCCATATGCTTTGTTATTAATCTGATACAAAGATAAAACATTTGGAGGTATCTTTTTTATTTCATTCCTCAAATCAGTAATAAGGGTACAAGAATCAGTAATCTGTATACTACATAAACTTGCGGGCGGAAAAATAAATGGCAATGATTGCTGGAAGTAAGTCATGGAATTGATATATTTGCTCGGAGAATATAAAAAACAGGTTTTATGAAAGCATTATTCATTGGAGGAACGGGTACTATCAGTACAGATGTAGTTGCATTGGCGCAACAGAGAGGGTGGGAGATTACTCTCCTTAACCGCGGCTCAAAAAAAAAATGCCGGAAGGAATTCACAGTATCATTGCGGATATTAATGATGAAGAAGCTGTGGCAAAAGCCATCGCACTTGAACACTACGATGTGGTTGCACAATTCATCGGTTATACGGCAGAAGACGTAAAGCGTGATATCCGCCTGTTTCAGAACAAAACTCGGCAATACATCTTTATCAGCAGTGCCTCTGCCTATCAAAAGCCATTGACCGATTATCGCATTACCGAAAGCACCCTCTGGTCAATCCCTACTGGCAGTATTCCAGAAACAAGATAGAAGCGGAAGAGGTATTGATGTCAGCCTACCGGACAAGTGGTTTTCCGGTGACCATCGTTCGTCCCAGCCATACCTATAACGGAACCAAACCTCCGTAGCCGTACATGGAGATAAGGGAAACTGGCAGATTCTCAAACGGATTCTTGACGGCAAACCTGTCATTATTCCCGGTGATGGCTCCTCTTTGTGGACACTGACTCACTCCAAAGATTTTGCCAAAGGCTATATCGGACTGATGGCGAATCCACATGCTATTGGTAACGCTTTTCATATCACTACCGATGAAAGTATGACTTGGAATCAGATTTACCAGACAATCGCCGATGCGTTAGACAAACCTCTGAACGCATTGCACGTGGCATCCGATTTCCTTACCAAACATAGCGATCATTATGATTTCAGGGGGGAACTCTTAGGAGATAAAGCAGCTACGGTTGTTTTCGATAATTCGAAGATAAAGCGGCTCGTCCCGGATTTTATATGCCATATCTCCATGGCGGACGGATTGCGGCAAGCTGTACATTATATGCTTTCTCATCCGGAAACTCAAACACCCGATCCGGAATTTGATTCGTGGTGTGACCGTATAGCCAATGCAATCAGTGCGGCAGACAAAGCCTTCTGATTTTCCTGATTTTAATAAGTACCTGCCACTAATTAATTGCTATTTTTTAGGCACGGATTACACGGATTAACGCGGTTGTTTTTCAGCAATGATAACCCTAAAGACCGTGACATCCGTATAATCCGTGCCTAATTATTATTTAATAAGGAACATTTCTTCCTTGCTGCACCTCAATTCGTATTCCGAAATTACCATTAGCAGATTTCAGTTCAAACGCTCCCGGAAATTATTTCTTTCCCAAGGCATAGCGCTGCGGTTAGGCACCCGCCAGCCATCCTTGTTGTAATCTCCGTAAGTATTGATTCTCATTCCGTTTTTCAGTTTGAAAGATCCCATCTGCATAAACTGTGGAAGAAAGACAATCCCCAACCATATCCGTATCCAAAACCGGCAAACCCGGAGTAAGAAGACGAAGAAAAGAGTCGGTGAATCCTTGAGAATAGGTAATATCCGTGTTTAAACGAAAAGAGCTGATTATAATCTTTCGTCATATTAGGCATATCTAAATTAAATTTGGGAAGTTCGGGAGTTGCTACGTTCATTAACCCCATATCCAGCAGAAAACCACCAAACTCTTTGATATTGGTAGATGGAGCACGACGAATACTATCGGAAGGAATTTCCGACTGTGCGGATGCAAAACCGACCGATAATATCAGCGAAAGAAATAGAATCAGTTTTTTCATCTTCGTAAAGGTTGATTTACCACAAAGATAGATAATTTCCACCTGACTATCCGCTTCCGTTATGTTTTCTTAGAAAAAAACTGTTGCGCAAATACGGTACAGGTACAAAGTAAAAACATAAATCCTGTGAACTGTCTTTTATTCATGGCACTTTGCGGTGTTAAAGAGTTTAGTTGACAATCAGTTTATAACCGATTCCCCGTACATTGACAATACGTATCTGTTCATCTTGCGAGAGTTTATGCCGCAATTTGGTAATGAACACATGCAAGCTTCGGGAATTGAAAAAACTGTCATCTCCCAAAGCTCGAGCAAGACATCCTGCGTGTTGACCACCTGATTCCGGTTCTCGCAAAGCCGTTTCAAGATTTCCGATTCACGATGAGAGAGTTCCTGTCTCGTTCCTGCGTGTAATAAAGTTTGTGCAACAGGATCAAACAGATAACTTCCTATCTCAAAATGATTGGCAACCTTGTTCTCTGTGAAGAGAAAAGCCTTTCCCATCAGTGCTTTGATTCGGATAATCAGCTCTTGTATACCGAAAGGTTTTTTCAGGTAATCATTCGCTCCGAGTTCAAACCCCTCCACCACATCATTGATGGCCGAACGGGCAGTCAGGAATAAGACAGGAGTCTGTTTATCGGTCTGGCGGATACGTCTTACCATTTCAAAGCCATCCATTTTCGGCATCATCACATCGGCTACAACTACATCCGGATGAAGTTCGAAGAAAAGGCTTAGTCCTTCCTCGCCGTCATTCGCCGTATGAATGATAAAATCATTTTCTTCAAGTGTATCCTTGATAATCATGGCGAGCGTCTGTTCGTCTTCTACCAGTAATACGGTAATTTTGTTTTTACTCATGATTTTATGGGTTTATAAAGTAATGGTAAAAGTGCTTCCTTTGTCCGGTTCACTTTTTACGGTGATAGTCCCTCCATGTTTTTCGACCATGCTCTTTACATAGAACAGTCCTAGTCCGTAACCTTTTATATTATGAAGATTACCCGTCGGGACCCGGTAGAATTTATCAAATATGTGCTTTTGTTTATCAAGTGGAATCCGATTCCCCGGTCGGTAACGCTGACGGTTACTGTCCCCCAGTCTGTCGGCAGGAAATAGACAATTCGGCTTCCTCTTTCGAGTATTTCACTGCATTATCTATCAGGTTACTGATGATGTTGCTGAAATGCGTACGGTCGGCTTACAATGACAAGCGTTTCCGGTTGAATATCCAATTCGATATGTACAGGCTTGTCCGCTTTTTAGCTGGTGCTGCTCCATGAGCGGGTAATCAACTCCTTCAGGTTGATTTCCTCCGGATGCAAACGAAACGTTTTGCGACGCTCCATTCCCATGGATAAAATCTGTTCAACCAGTCCGCTGAGCCGTTGCAACTGCTCCTGGCAGATGCGCAGATACTTGTCGCGCTTGCTTTTTTCTTCCGCCTGGTTAAAGTTCAGTAATGCGTCATTAGCCGCATAGGCTACGGCAATGGGAGTCTTTAGTTCATGGGTGATATTGTTGGTGAAGTCACTTTTCATCTCTTCCAGTGTTTTTTGTTTCAGCAATGTGCGGATCAGGAACCAGAAAGAGAATCCGAGAATCAGAAGAATTACAAATGAAGTGACCAGAATACCTGTCATCTGCTTTAACACCAATGAATTGATCGGCTCGAACACCAGTTGGTAGCGTTGGCTGTGATGCATATTAAATTCATAGTCATAGCGGATTGCCTTGGGACTGGGAATATAACTGCTATCTCCCGCAATACCTAATGTATCTGTATATACAATGGAAGAATCGGCACTGGTTCCTGTATAAATCAAAAGAGTGTGATGAGGAATAGAAAGATTATGCTCTTTCATCACATGGGTGAGCAAACTGTCATATCGCTGCAGGTTGACATCTATATAAGTGTCCACACCCGAATGAATACCCTGCTGAATACTCATTAACAGCTCCTTTAGCGAATCTTGCTTTTTCAATAACACATCCAGCCCGTTCTCGCTACTTGCAACAGGTGTAGAATCTTCCGGGCGTTACCAACGGCCTTTACCGTATCCGTAGTAGTTTCTGTCCGGGGAGTGTATCGTATCCTGACGGCTACTATCCGTATAAGAAATCGTTTGTTTAGTCACTAATGAATTGCCGTCCGCATCATATCCGGCTGATACCGTCAGCGAACCGTGTTCCACATTATCTTTTTGCAAATCATTTACCCGGGCACGACCTCGTTAAAGTCACTCGTCCGCATCGCATCTCTGATATTGCTCTCCATTTCCATCTTCATAGACCGGTAAAGCCCTGTCAACCAATAAGCTTGATAAACAAAGATTCCGATTAATGAGCAGATAACCAGTATGACAATATGTTTTAGTGGTAATTTCATACTGACAAAGATAATAGGAAACTATTCTTATTCTTCTCTTTGATAAGACTAAATAACACTAGATAAGCCAGTGATAACGCAAATTTCCATTTTTCTACCGTATTTTGTCGTATTCCAAAAATAAAGACGAAATGAAACGGATTAATTTACTATTTATGTCTCTTCTATGTGTGTGGATATCCGCTACAGCACAAGTCGGACAACAGTCACAGGAACCTGTCGACAGTATCAAGAATATAGGTTATATGGATGGTTTGTTTCAGGAACTGCCCGAAGTGATGATTATAGGTGAACGCCCTATCGTGAAAGCCGAACAAGGCAAACTCGTGTATGACGTGCCGAGACTGGTGGGCAACCTGCCTGTGGATAATGCCTATGATGTTGTGAAAAATCTTCCGGGTATAGTAAATGAATAATAGTCTGATGTTGGGAGGACAGGAGGTAACTGTTGTCATCAACGGAAAAGTGACCACTCTGTCTGCCGAACAATTGGATGCTTTATTAAAATCGATTCCTGTCAGCCGGATTGAAAAGGCGGAAGTGATGTATTCCGCTCCGGCACGCTTATCAGGTACGCGGACCGATGATTAACCTGATATTAGCACCCGGCACAGGACAAGCATCTTCCCTTCAAGGAGAACTCTATACAGCTTTTTAACCAACATCACTACGAATCTTTGGCAGAACAGTGGAAGTCTTCTGTACTCGGACGTAAATTCTCTGCAGATCTTCTTTACTCTTACTCTTATGATCGCGACCGAAGGATTACGGAGAAAGAAGCACTTCACACGTTAGCCGATGGTTCAGCGCATCAGATGGATATGGATGAAATAATGACTTCCCGTACCAACAGTCATCAGATACGTCTCGGAATGGATTACTCTCTAGCAGAAGATCATCTGTTAAGCCTGGTCTACACAACAGCTTTTACCGATTCCAAACATTATTCCATAGCTACCGGTGCGCAAAATTCTGTTACCGATTCACAGGGAGACAGCCAGCTCCATAACGCAAAGTTAGATTATCAAACCCCTTTCGGGCTGAAAGCTGGAGTGGCATTTACATCCTATCATTCTCCGGCAGCCAATTATTATATAGCACGATGGGAACAGAGACAATGAATTTCTTGAGCCGGGATAAACAGCAAATCAATCAATGGCGTTTTTATGCCGGGCAAGAACATACCTTAGGTAAAGGCTGGGGATTGAATTATGGTATAACCTATACGACCGCTTTAGACCATAGCTATCAAAGATATTATGACCCGGAAACAGATAACCTGTTACCGGATAATAACATGAACTCCGCCGTCGCGAACAAACCCTGAATGTGTATGCCGGACTAAGCAAAAGCTTCGGTGAAAAACTCTCGGCCGATGTTTCTCTGGCAGCAGAGCAATATCATACAAATATCTGGAATGAATGGAGCCTGTACCCGGTAGCCAATCTAACTTATATGCCCGCTGCCGGACATGTCCTGCAATTCTCATTGAGTAGTGACAAGGAATATCCCGAATACTGGAGCGTGCAGAATGCAATCTCTTACATGGGAGCATACTCTGAAATTCAAGGTAATCCCTATCTCAAACCTGCCACGAACTATGAAACCAGCCTTAATTATATACTAAAAGGCAAGTATGTTTTTTCCGCCTTTATAGCTATACCAAAAACAAGCAAATGCAAACCCTCTACCAATCACCGGAACGCTTAGTAGAGATTTACAAATTCTTCAACTTTGATTTTTCATCACAAGCCGGACTGGTAATGACAGTTCCCTTTAAGGTGAAAAATGGCTCGACTCCCGTTTCACCGCCATCGGTTTTCGTTATCGCCAGAAAGATAGTGACTTCTGGGATATCCCGTTTGACCGTAAACTATATACATTCGTCTTGACGATGGACAACACATTTATCCTTTCCACCAAACCCGACTTAAAATTCACCCTGACCGGATTCTATCAAAATAGAGCTATACAGGGAATTTTCGATCTTCCTCGTTCGGGAAATCTGGATGCAGCGCTTCGTTACACCTTTGCAAAAGGAAAAGCACAATTGACGCTGAAGTGTGACGACCTGTTCAATACCTCCACCATTTCGACACAAGTCCGTTACGGATTGCAGAATGTGAAAAACCACTATATGCGCACTACCCGTACATTAGGTATTTCGTTTAATTATAAATTCGGAGGATACAAAGAGAAAAAAAGGGAAGAGGTCGATACCTCCCGCTTTAAATAAACGCTAATTAATTTTTAGACATAAGAGCGAGAAAAATTTCAGACATAAGAACAAAAGAACATAAAGGCTGCGCTTTGAAAATTATTTCTGTTGTTTATTTAACTGCTATTTTATTTTTTGTTCTTATGTTCTTCTGTCTGAATTAAATTCTCATTTATAAAATGAACTACTTAGTTCATTCTTTTGATGCTTTCCATGTTTGGGCATATTCTTCCAACACACACTTGATGCTTTGTCCGATTTTCACATAATCGGCCTCATTCAAATTGGCTAGTGACACACGCACACTCCATTTCGGTCCGGCAAAGCCACCACCATTCAACAGAACGAGTGAAGTTTCGTTTGCCAGGCGGAAAACCACATCCAATGGATTGTAGGTCTTTTGCAGATAAGTAACGAAGTCATCCCCATAGAATTTCTTCCTTTCAGGGCATCTACACATTCTTTGTTCAACTGATAACTGGGTGGATTACTTGGATTGACAATAAACAAGGCTTTGTATTTCGTGTCTCGCAGTTTATTGATATCTTCCACTTTGTATTGCCAGGTATGAAGCCCTTCTTCATTTAGAGTATTTGCAGGAATATTGAGCACATCATAATCGTAACGTGTCAATTCGGGTATCTCGATATAGGGTGTAAAGATAGGAACCATCAATGCTATACTATCTCCTTTGTGTAGCAGGAAATTTTCTTCCAGCGAGTCGAATACATAGCACATCCCTGCTGTTCCGCCTTCGGTGGCGAATAAATCGAATTTGCCTTGCGGGGGTTGCCCGTTGCACATTTCCTGATTCAGGTAATCCTGTACTAAAATTTCTGTATATTTCAAGATGCGGTCAGGCATAGGATATTGGTCGCCTACAATACTTTCGGTCCATTCGTGTACTAGTTCGTCCGGATCGGCTGCATGTTCCATCAGCATATAATTATAGGTACGTTTCAATAGATCTGTCCCCGCATTTCCTTCATGCTTTTTCAGGTACTCCTCAAAACGTTGGGCTATGCCTGTTTTTTGAGGAATACCGGCAATGCCTTCGGGCATGTCCATGACCCGGCGACACTCTTCAATGCCAAAACCGCCCAAGGCAAAGAATGCTTCACGAGCCTCCGTTGCAATCCAGTTGGGATTACCTCTGCCTGCATTCAGCATGACGTGCGCCATTTTCTTCACACTTTCATCTGCCATTTCAATCAAACGGTTTTTTAATTCGAAGGGACTGATCTTTTCCAAATTCTTGTCCATTCGGGCAACGCTGCTTTTATCACTTAAATATTCCATAATGTATGAGTTTAGTTTTTTAGTTGATTAATAATACAATGACCACTCCCCATATGATGAGTAGTGTATTTCCTACGGCGTAGGTCACGGTGTATCCTAAAGAAGGCGTTTCGCTGCCTACTGCTTCTTGTATGGCACCCAATGCAGCAGTGGTAGTACGGGCTCCTGCCGTGCATCCCAAAGAGAGGGCGGGATGGAACTTGAATACATATCTGGCTAGAATCAGCCCTAATAATAAAGGCAAGGAAGTAGCCAACGCACCTATGATAAATAACATAGGACCTACTTCTTTTAGTCCCTGTACAAAGCTGGGTCCTGCAGAAATGCCGACTACGGCGATGAATATATTCAAGCCTACATTATTCAGCACCCATAAAGAGGATTCCGGTATTTGTCCGAAGGTAGGGCGTTTGCTGCGCCACCAGCCAAATACTAATCCGGTTATCAGGGCCCCTCCACTAGTGCTCAGGCTAATAGGTACTCCGCCGATATGGATTGCAAGTGCCCCGATGATACCTCCTAGTAAAATGCCGAGTCCTACAAATGTCATATCTGTGGCATTGGTGGGGCGGTCTATATATCCTAGTTCTTTTGCAGCAGATTCCACCTCTTTTTTCAGACCGACCAATTCCAGAGTATCTCCACAGTCGATAGTGGTTTGTGCGAAAACAGGGATATCAATACCTGCCCGTTTGATACGGCGTATACTGACTCCATGCATAAAGCTTTGACGGCGTATGAAGTCCAATTTTTGGTTGAAATATGGCTTTTTGTGTATCATGACAGGGAGTACTTCCACAGGGAAATCAAGCAGTTGGGGATCGACGATTTCTTCTCCAATCCAGTCTTCCTCACCAATGGCGAATTCTCTTCTTCCGCTCAGTACCACTTCGTCTCCTTTTTGTAATAATTGTCCGGGAATAATATCATTGACAATGGAAGCTCCATGTCGCATTCTTTCAACAAACAATCTTTTCCCTTGTGAAATAAAATAGGATTCTAGCTGGTCAACAGTCTTGCCGTTGCCAAACCAATCGTTCTCTATGCGGTAAGCGCGAAAAACTACCGGACGGCGTGCTTGTTCAAATCCGGGCTCGTCTGCTTCGCTGGTACCCATTCGGGTTTCTAGCTCTTTGCAGGCGGCTTTCACTTTTTCTAATCCTCCCAACATTTTAGGACCTAAAGAAGAGAGGACCCAGGCAGAGCCTGCCGTACCGAAAATGTAAGTTACAGCGTATGCCACGGGAATGATATTAATCATATCACTTTTTTGGGAAGAGGATATGTTGAGTCCGTTTATGGTATCTTCCGCTACTCCTATGACGGCAGAGATAGTTTGTGCTCCGGCCAGTAACCCGGCTGTTTCACCGGCATTATATCCCATTAAGGTAGCTAATAACCAAGTGATAACCAAACAACCTATACACATGAGCGCGGCGAATCCTACTTGAGGTAAACCATCTTTTCAAAGATTTGGGAGTGGCGGGAGCTATCACCGTACTGCTGAAAGACGCCATTCATCCCAACCTGGTACAGACCACCGAAGGAACAGCCGCTTTTGTACATGGTGGTCCGTTTGCAATATAGCTCACGGATGTAACTCTATTCTGGCAACGAAGCTGGCTATGTCATTCGGCGATTATGTGATTACGGAAGCCGGCTTCGGTGCGGACTTGGGAGCGGAGAAGTTCTATAATATCAAATGCCGTGGGCGGACTCAGCGTCTGACTGTAATCGTGGCTGCGGCACCAGAGGACTGAAAATACGGCAATTTGGTAGCAGTCTCGACCGCATTAAAGAACCGAATATGGAAGGATTGAAAGAAGGATTGCGCAACCTGGACAAAGTCACGTCTTCGTTCTTTCCGGTCAAACAGTGATTGTAGCTTTCAATAAGTTTGCTCCAGATTTGGATGAAGAAATGGAACTGTTGCGCGAGCATTGCGAACAGTTAGGCGTGGGTTTCGCTATCAACAATGCATTCACTGAAGGAGGGGGCGCAGTAGATATGCCTCGCCTGGTGGTGATACTATCGAAAACAATCCGTCCGAATCTTCTGCGTTATACTTTACAAAGAAGAAGACAGCACAGCAGAAAAAAGCCACTAATATTTTATGGAGCCAAGCGTTATTACCTATAATGGTAGTATTGCCCGTAACCGCATCAAACTGATTGAGAAAATGGGAATTACCCATTATCCGGTTTGTATTGCAAAAAAACACAATATTCATTTTCTCTGCCGATCCAAAGATTTATGGTGCGGTAAATAACTTCGAGTTCCATATTAAAGATATTGTTATCAATAACGGAGCTGAAATGATTGTAGCCATTGCCGGAGAAATTCTTCGTATGCCGGGATTACCCAAGGAGCCGCAGGCATTGCACATCGATATTGTGGATGGAGAAATAGAAGGATTGAGCTAAAATATATACCTTCCAAAAAAATATTCCGGTATGATGCCGGTGGGTAAATCCCCGTCTTTCCCTATGAAATAAAAATGGAAAGACGGGATGATTGTATATAGAGTCCAGTACCGGTCTGTTTTTGTTCTTGCACACTGTACGGTTGAATTCGTCCTTGCCGTATGAGTGATATATGACATCATATATTTCTTTTTTATAGTAAGAAAAACGAAAATATGGACAGATGGTTCGGGCGGACCGTTAATAAAAAAAAAGCCTGCTCCTTTCACAGAAAGCAGGCTTATAAAAATAAAAATTCTTAAAAATGTTGAATAACAATTGCTAATTCACATTGGCATTTGGTTTCAAAATCGTTTTTAATAAGCAAAAGAGGATATTTCTTCATTGTCTCATTGACACGTGCACGTACTTGTGCGATCACCTCTTCATTTTCCACGTTAGACAGAACTGTTTCGATCATTTCGGCAATTTCGATCATCAGGTCTTCTTTTCGCACCACGGGTTGTGATGGCAGGAGTACCCAGACGGATACCGGAAGTTTGGAAAGCAGAACGGCTGTCAAACGGAACCATATTCTTGTTTACAGTGATATCGGCAGAAACTAATGCTTTTTCTGCTACCTTACCTGTCAGATCAGGGTATTTGCTACGCAGGTCAACCAGCATAGAGTGATTATCCGTACCACCGGAAACGATTGTAAAGCCACGGTCGATTAATGCTTGTGCCAGTACGGCCGCATTTTTCTTCACTTGGGCAGCATATTCTTTTGAATTCGGGTTGCAGGATTTCACCGAATGCAACTGCTTTTGCAGCAATGACGTGTTCCAACGGACCACCTTGGATACCCCTGGGAATACGGCAGAATCGATCAATTGAGACATCATCTTGATTTCACCCTTCGGTGTCGTTTTGCCCCAAGGATTAGGGAAATCTTTGCCAATCAGGATGATACCTCCACGAGGACCACGCAAAGTCTTATGTGTGGTAGAGGTCACGATATGGGCATACTTCACAGGATTGTCCAGTTCGCCGGCGGCAATCAGTCCGGCAGGGTGTGCCATGTCTACCATCAGGATAGCACCTATCTTGTCGGCTATTTCGCGCATGCGTTTGTAGTCCCATTCGCGTGAATAGGCAGAACCGCCGCCGATAATCATTTTCGGTTTCTCGCGCAGGGCCACTTCTTCCATCTGGTCGTAGTCCACGCGTCCTGTTTCCTTATTGAGGTTGTACTCGCAGGGAGTGTAGATAATGCCGGAAGTATTCACTGACGAACCGTGAGAAAGGTGACCGCCGTGTGCAAGGTTGAGGCCCATGAATTTGTCGCCTGGGTTCAGCACTGCGAGGAATACGGCAGCGTTGGCCTGTGCACCTGAGTGCGGCTGTACGTTTGCCCATTCTGCGCCGAAAATCTGTTTCAGGCGGTCGATGGCAATCTGCTCGCTTTGGTCTACGACTTCGCAACCGCCGTAGTAGCGTTTGCCGGGATAACCTTCTGCATACTTGTTGGTGAGGCAGGAACCCATTGCCTGCATAACCTGATCACTTACGAAGTTCTCTGATGCAATCAGTTCAATACCTTTGAGCTGACGTTGATGCTCTTTTTCGATGATATCGAAAATTAAATCGTCTCTTTTCATTCTTGCTTATTAGATAGGTTTGATAATACTATATTCTCTTATTAAGCGTACAACGTACAAATTTAGAAGAAAAAAATGAATAAACTGTAAGAAAAGTAAGAAATTTCCTGTCAAAAGAACACTCCAAGCGAAAAACTCAGAACATTCTCCCGCCTGTGAAAAATATCTGGTTGCTCAGCTCCTTCCTCGTCGGAATTGATTTTCGTCATAAATGTGGACTTGGAGATATTTTGTGCAGTCCGATGTCGTAGCGGAAATCGAAGAAGATACGGGAGATGTTGACGCCTACACCGATCACTGCACTGACATTGAACGGATACAGCCTTTCGTGAATCCCTTTTGGTCAAAATTCTTAAAAGTGATTTCATTCGTGTTTTCCCCATAATAGCGAAGTTTGGGGCCGCGAAGATAGACATTCCGTAAGGCCCCTTTTTCACCACATTATAGCCGTATAAAATAGGAAATCCACACTGTGCAACACCGATTGCACGGAAGCATAATGCAGGCTCGATGGCAGGATGCTGCGAACCGAGCTTATCGAAAGTGATCACATTTGCGGTTGAACATTATAGGACACTTCCGGCTGAATGAAATGCTTCTTCATGTTGATACGCATAAAGACAGAGCCGAAATAGCCTATCTTGTAGTTATTCTGCACCTCGTCTATGGTGACTTCCGTTTAATGTAAGTTAGATACAAGGAAGAGGGAAGAGGTGAAACCCGCCTTGAGTTACCGATATTTATTTTTTCAGTATTGGTGTTCAGTTTACTTTTACCGCGTTACTAAGTTCTTGCCCCCAGCCGTTGGCTAGGGAAAAACAAAACCGGGATAAATATTTTCAAAACTTTGTTCATCCTTACCACTAACCGTTAATCACTATTTTTCTTCTCAACAGACCAGCCAAATTTACCGATCTTTTCACCCAATTATAGTACCCTCCATGCACGTAGACCAGCAGGTTGGATTCTGCCAGCTCCAGTTTTCCGGTTTCCGTATTCAGGTGGGAGGTGTCGGCGCGTACATTCACCACATCGGCAATGAACATGTCGTGCGAGCCAAGGGCGACGATTTCCTTTACCCTGCACTCGATGCACAAGGGAGACTCCTCGATGAGCGGGGCGCTGACAACGGTACTTTTGCCGGGTGTCAGCTTCATCTCCTCGAATTTGTTGTAGTTCTTGCCCGAACGTACGCCGCACCAGTCGGTGGCGCGCGCCATATCCTTGGTTGTCAGGTTGATGACAAACTCCATGTTGCGCTTGATGATGTCGTAGGAGTGACGTTCCGGCCGCACGGAAATGTAGCACATGGGCGGGTTTGTACAAATGGTTCCCGTCCATGCAACGGTCAGTATGTTATATTCTTCCGGGGTGCTTCCGCAGCTCACCAGTACGGCGGGCAGCGGATAAATCATGGTTCCCGGTTTCCAGTCTTCTTTCATCAGATTATCTCTATGTCCTCTCTTGTCTGTTCTTTCTCGCAATAGTGGCATTTGATTACGCAGTTCTCCTTGTCCACCACATGAAATAGGGTAGGCATCGGTTCGTTGTTGGTGATGCACTTGGGATTGGCGCATTTTACGATGCCGCGCAATTCGTCGGGCAGTTTCACTTCACTGTTTCTCCACCACTTCGTAGTCGCGGATGATGTTCAGCTTGACATGCGGGGCAACTACCGAAATACGGTTAATCTCTTCGTCGCAAGAAAAATTTGTCTGCAATCTTGATGATCCCTTTTTACCCAGCTTCTTGCTGTCGAGGTTGAATCCGATCGTGATATTGTTGGTCATTTGTTCCACTCCGAGCAGTTGTACTACGGTAAAGAGCTTTTCAGAGGGATATGGTCAATCACAGTCCCGTTTTTCAGGGCAGCTACTTGCAATGCTTGTTTTTTTCGCTCATAAAATAAAATATCTTTTTAACGTCATCTAATGTGATACCTAAGCATCGCACAGAATGGCTTCGCGTGCATAAAGTCCGTTTTGCGCCTGCTGGAAATAGTATGCCTTCGGGTTGTCGTCCACATCAGGGCTATCTCGTTGACACGGGGCAGCGGATGCAGGATGCGCAGGTTGGGGCGG
>VOFH01003592.1_pt1 | contig 37303 bp, 66 predicted proteins | sample 5384091 | NCBI WGS metagenome assembly VOFH01 (sample SAMN12384727, study PRJNA508395) | human gut metagenome | isolation source: healthy gut G | host: Homo sapiens
AAAGGCAGAAGATCCGACTGCGGCAAGAGTGTACATTTATGGTGTGATTTGTCACTTTGCACTGGACAGTGAATGCCATCCTTATATAGAAAAGATGATCCGGGAGAGTGGAATTTCACATTGTGAGCTGGAGATGGAATTTGACCGGATGCTGATGAGTGATGATTTTATCAATCCGGTACGTCATCTGAATACAAAGCATATCCATCCGACTATGCGGAATGCAAAGATCATAGCTCCGTTTTTGAAGATGTGACACCTGAGGAGATGCAGAGATCACTGAAATCCATGATCTTTTTATCATAAGCTTTTTCTTTGTACCGGAACCGGCAAAAAGAAAGGCACTTTTTTATGGCAATGAAGGCGATTGGAAAGTATGATGCCCTGCATGGAATCGTGATGAGTCTGGAGCCGAATCCGGCATGCCGGGAATACTGTATGCTTTTTGAAAAGGCTGTATGCAGGGGCAGTACCGCTTGCGGCAAGTCTGATCCTTCAATTTCAAAAAGACTGTTCAATGGGCAGCAGTTACCGGAAAGATTCCACAGGACTTTTGGGGCGGGAACAGACTGGGAGAAACTGCGTTTATAGTAAAAGGAGGCTTTTATGAGTTTTGTGATATTAGATGAGATCACCAAGACATATAAGATGGGAGAAGTAGAAACCATGCGGTTGACCATATCAGCTTTTCGATAGAAAAGGGAGAATTTGTGGTTGTGGTAGGACCAAGCGGTGCCGGAAAGACAACGGTGCTGAACATTTTGGGAGGAATGGATACAGCAACCAGTGGAAAATTGATCGTAGATGGACAGGATATTACGTCTTATGATTCGAAAAAGTTGACAGGATACAGAAGGGACGATATTGGATTTGTATTCCAGTTTTATAATCTGGTGCCAAATCTGACTGCATTGGAGAATGTGGAGCTTGCTCTTCAGATCTGTAAGGATCCTCTGGATGCGGAGACGGTTCTGGAAGAAGTGGGACTTGGAAAAAGGCTGAAAAATTTTCCGGCACAGCTCTCAGGCGGAGAACAGCAGAGGGTCTCCATAGCGAGGGCACTTGCCAAGAATCCGAAGCTGCTGTTGTGCGATGAGCCGACAGGAGCTTTGGATTATAATACAGGAAAGGCGATTCTGAAACTTTGCAGAACATGTGCAGGGAGAAAGGGATGACCGTGATCGTGATTACGCATAACCAGGCACTTGCACCGATGGCTGACCGTCTGATCCACATTAAGAACGGTCAGGTTTCAAAAATGCAGGTGAATGATAATCCGGTGTCGATTGATGAGATTGAATGGTAAATCAAAGAAATTGATCGACGAGATCGAATGGCAGATGAGAGAAGTCGCATGATAGATGAATGAAATGAGAACAGAATGGTAAGGTGACCAGATGAAAAAAAAGCACTGAGAAAAGATTTTTATATGGAGATCCGTAAAAGTATGGGGCGGTTTTGTCCATCTTTTTCATCGTTGCGATCGGATGTGCCTTTTTGCGGGGAATCCGTTCATCAGAACCGGATATGAGGTATTCGGGAGATGCTTATTTTGACAGGAAGAATCTGATGGATCTTCAGGTGATCAGTACAATGGGACTGACAGATGAGGATGTTGAGGCAATAGAGAAGCTGGATGGGATCGAAAAAGCGGAAGCAGGATATTCAGTGGACGCACTTTGGCCTGAGAGGGAGACAATCAGATCGTCATGCATGTCATGTCGCTGCTTCCGTCCATGAATCAGGTGCAGGTGGAGAATGGAAGACTGCCTGAGAAGTCAGACGAATGTGTGGTGGATGCAGATTTTTCTCTCAAAAAGCACCTTGAAGATCGGAGACCGGGTGACACTATCAAGCGGGACAGACAAACCGGTTACGGATTCTCTGAAGGAGGATACTTTTACGATCGTAGGAAGTGTGAGCAGTCCATGTTATATTGGATTTCAGCGTGGAAGTACGACGATAGGAAGTGGAAATATCAGTGCCTTTTTTGTGTACCGGAGGAAAGCTTCTGCATGGAAGTATATACGGAAATTTATGCACAGGTCAAAGGAGCGGAGAAACTGACTGCTTTTACAGATCAGTACGATCAGCGGATCGACTCTGTCATGAAAGAAGTAGAAGCCATCAAAGAGGAGCGGGAGAAGGCACGGTATGATGAAATCGTGACAGAAGCTTCGGAAAAGCTGGCAGATGCAGAAAAAGAGATTACGGATGCAGAGGCTGAGCTGGAGCAGGGAAAGGCAGAAGCACAGGAGAAGCTTACAGCAGCAAGGGAAAAGCTGGAAAATGCACAGAAAGAGCTGGAACAGGCGAAAAAAGAACTGGCATCGTCTCAGGCGAAGATTGCCTCATCCAAAGAAGAACTGGAGCCGGCACAAAAAGAATTAAATGAGTCTTCCGGGAAGATTGCGGCAGGCGAAAAAGAACTGAATGAAAAGAGCATTGCACTGGCAACTTTAAAGGAACAGAAGGATACATTGCAGGGGCAGCTTGCAGCATTGGAGCAGCAGAAAGAGGAATTATCAGGTCAGAAGACAACGCTTGAAGCACAGAAAAGGACGCTTCAGGAAGGTCAGAAAAATCTGCTTGATACGCAGGCGGTCCTGCAACAGCAGATTTCCGGTTGAAAGCGGAAAAAGAAGACCTGAATGCAGAAGGAATCCGTCTGTCAGAAGAAAAGGAGACTCTGCAAAAAGAATATGAAGAATTAAAGAGTCAGTATGAAGCATCCGGTGATACGGAGATACTGAAGCAGGTTGAAGCAAAGAAAGCACAACTGGATGAAGTCAATGCCAAAATTGCAGAAAATAGTGCAAAAATAGAGCAGAATAAGACACTTTTGGAGACAGTGGAAAGTCAGATGGATCCGTTGGAAGAAAAGCTGGTTCAGATGAAGAATGGACTGGAGCAGACGGAGACGGCACTGGAAAAGATTTCGGCAGGTCTTTCTGAGATAGAAGCAGGACAGGAGCAGATGCAGACCGGACTTACCCAGATGGAATCTTATATTTCTTCAGGAGAGTTTCAGCTTCAGGCGGCAAGAGAACAACTGGAATCCGGAAAAAATCAGATTCTGTCAGGACAGCGTCAGATTGAAGATGCCAAAAAAGGATTGCTGATGGAGAAGAACAGATCCAGGCCGGAATAAAGCAGATTCAGGATGGAGAAACCGGGCTGGCTGATGGATGGATAGAATATCAGGACGGGGAGCGTCAGGCAAATGCGGAAATTGCAGATGGAGAAGCACAGATCGCCGATGCAAAAGTCCAGTTGGCGGATGCAAAGAAAGAGATTGAACAGATAGAAAAGCCGACCTGGTATATCTATGACCGGTCGCATTTGCCGGAATATTCAGGCTATGGAGATAATGCGGACAGGATGAAAGCAATCGGGGAAGTTTTTCCATTGATTTTCTTTCTGGTTGCAGCACTGATCAGTCTGACCACGATGACGCGTATGGTAGAAGAAGAGAGAACGCTCATAGGAACGTTGAAAGCGTTAGGATACAGCAAGAAGTCTATCGCAGCGAAGTATCTTGGATATGCAGTGCTTGCGACTCTGACCGGTGGTATTTTTTGGTGTGATGATCGGAGAGAAAATCCTTCCCTATATTATTATAACAGCGTACAAGATCATGTACCGGCATTTGCCGGATGTAGAAATCCCGTATAATCTGTATTACGGAGTACTTGCATGTGTAGCGGCATTGCTCTGTACTGTAGCGGCAACGATTTTTTCCTGTATGAAGGAATTGAAAGAGCAGGCAGCAGAATTAATGAGACCGCCGGCACCGAAGCAGGGAAAAAGAGTCTTCCTTGAATATATACCGTTTCTATGGAAACGATTAAATTTTACATGGAAATCGACAGTACGGAATTTAATGAGATATAAGAAACGGTTTTTTATGACGATTTTCGGCATCGGAGGATGTATGGGACTGATGCTGGTTGGATTTGGTCTGAAGGATTCTATTTCATCCATTGTACCACTACAATATGAAGACATTCAGTTATATGATGGAAATGTGATCCTGCAAAGTGATGTTACAATGCAGGAAAAAGCAGGAAGTGTATGAAGCACTTGAAAAAAACAGTCAGGTTGTTGCAACGGCGGAAGATCTTTTTGCAGAAGATCACGATAGAGCATGACGGAGTTTCAAAAGAGGTTTATCTGAATGTCCCGGAAAATGTAGAGAAGTTTTCGGATTTTGTAGTATTGCAGGACAGAACAACCAAAGAAAAATATCAGCTTACAGACAAGGGCGCTGTACTGACAGAGAAGATGGCAAAGGAGCTTGGAGTGTCAGCAGGTGATACCGTTACGATTAAGGAAGAAAATGAAAAGGAACGAACGGTTAAGATCAGCCAGATCTGTGAAAATTATATGAGCCATTATCTGTATATGACACCGGCTGTCTATAAGGCAGCTTATGGAAAAGAACCAGAGTATAATTCCATTTATTACCGGACAGAAGGGCGAACCACAAAGGAGGCCGAATCGGTTGGTGAGGCGGCGTTGAAACTGGACGGAGCTTTAAGTGTCAGCTATACGACAGAATTGAGACAGCAGGTGGATGATATGCTTCAGAGTCTGGATATCGTTATCGTGGTTCTGATTATTTCTGCGGGGATGCTGGCATTTGTGGTTTTGTATAATCTGAATAATATCAATATTACCGAGCGTAAAAGAGAACTGGCAACGCTGAAAGTGTTGGGCTTTTTATGATAAGGAAGTGACATAATATGTCTACCGGGAAAATATTCTGCTGACCCTGATTGGATCGGTTTTCGGGATGCTTCTTGGAAAGATCCTGCACCGGTTCATTATTGTAACGGTAGAAATTGATTCGGTTATGTTTGGAAGGAATATTAATACGATCAGTTTTGTATACGCATTTCTTCTGACGGTTGTATTTTCGTTATTCGTGAACGGGGTAATGTATTTTAAACTTAAAAAGATTAATATGGTCGAATCACTGAAAAGTGTGGAATAAAATACAGAATTGGTATCATTTTGAATAAGATGTCACCATGTAAAAGGAAAAAGAAATTAGGAGGTTTACAAAGAAATGAAAAAATATGATTATCTGATAGTAGGAGCAGGTTTATATGGAGCGGTCATGGCATATGAACTTGGAAAGAAAGGGAAAAAATGTCTGGTGATCGACAGAAGAGATCATATTGCAGGCAATATTTATTGTGAAGAGATCGAAGGAATCCATGTTCATAAATATGGAGCTCATATTTTTCATACATCAGATAAAAAAGATATGGGAGTATATGAACCAGTTCACAGAGTTTAACAATTATATTAATTCTCCGGTGGCCGTATACAAAGACGAGCTTTACAATCTTCCGTTTAATATGAATACTTTCAGCAAAATGTGGGGAATCGGACACCGGGGAAGCGAAAGCAATCATTGAGAAGCAGAGAAAAGAAACCGGGATCACAGAACCGAAGAATCTGGAAGAGCAGGCATTGTTTCTTGGAGGCCGGGATATCTATGAGAAGCTGATCAAGGGTTATACAGAGAAACAGTGGGGAAGAAAGTGTACAGAACTTCCGGCATTTATCATCAGGCGTCTGCCGTTTCGGTTTATTTATGATAATAATTATTTCAATGACCGTTATCAGGGCATTCCGATTGGCGGTTATACTGCAATCGTAGAAAAGATGCTGGAAGGGACAGAAGTTCGCACAGGGATTGATTTCTTTGAATTCAGAAAAGAGAATCCGGAGATTGCAGAGAAGATTATTTTTACAGGAATGATCGATGAATATTTTGGATACAGGCTTGGAGCTTTGGAGTATCGTTCAGTGCGGTTTGAGACGGAAGTGCTTGACTGTGAAAACTATCAGGGAAATGCTGTTGTCAATTACACAGAGCGTGAAGTTCCGTATACAAGAATTATCGAGCATAAGCATTTTGAGTTTGGCAAGCAGGAGAAGACAGTTATTTCCAGAGAGTATTCATCAGAATGGAGTGTTGGCATGGAACCATACTATCCGGTAAATGATGAGAAAAATACAGCTCTCTACCAGGCTTACAGAGAACTGGCAGAAAAAGAAGAGAATGTCATCTTCGGAGGAAGGCTTGGAGATTATAAATATTATGACATGGATAAAGTTGTTGCAGCGGCACTGGAACGGCTGGAAGAACTTTAAAGTTTCTTAAAGAATAAAAAAATGACAGTTATTAAAAGAATATAAAGAATGAACAGGATGCCCGGAAAGAACTTGATTTTTTTCCGGGCGTTCGATTATTATAAAATAACCATTCAGGATTCTTTACTGAATGCAGGAAAATCAATTCAGAGGATCAGATCAGTTTCTGATAATTTTCAATGGACATGCTATCAAAGATTACGAGGTGGTGATGTGAGGACTCACCGGCAAAGTGATCGCAGAAGAATAGAATATGGAAAAGATGTATGAAGTCCTTCGCTTTCAGGAGTATAAGGATCAGTGTCGGCAAAGTGCAGACTGCCTGGAGGGATGCCTGCTGATTTATTATCTGCAGGAGCATGAATGTATAGGAAAAGGACAGCTTTTTTAGCTGGTTTCGGCAGCTTTGGAAAAGCCTGTATGATTATCAGCGGAGTAATGGGATGAATTATGGATGTCTGACACCATACAGTGTGCTTGTCGTGGGAGAAGCCGGGCTTTTTTTTGCTGGATCCTGTAGGAGAGGAGAACGGATTTATCATTAAGCGGATGCAGCAGCGTGCAGTGAGAAATCACTTTATAAAAAAAAGACGGCAGACAGCAGGGCAGGGAACAAAAGAGTGCGGATCTGTATGGATACGGGAAATTGATGCAGTTTCTTCTTGCCTCAGTAAGGACAGAACCGGAACTGACAAGAAGAGAGGCGCCAAATGTCAGAAAGTAATCGCAGGATGCACAGGAGAACGTCAGCGTCCCTATGAGAGGATCTGTCAGGTTCAAAAGATCTGCCGGAGATTTCCGGGCAAATACGGCTTTTTTTGAAAAAGCAAAGGATCTGTTTCATGGACAAAAGAAAAAGAGGTTCTTAAAAAAATCAGTGTGGCAGTGCTTGCGGTGCTTGTATTGAAGAACAGTGAAAGAATGAGAACAGATACGGCAGAATTAAGAATGGATGCAGAAAAACTGGAGGCTGCAGATAGAGGCAGACGCTGCAGAGGGGCAGATAATACAGAGAAAATAGAGGCAGAGGATGAGAGTGCAGCAGAAGCGGCAGAGCGGAGATTCAGAAGCTATCTTCTGTCGAATACAAGAAAAGGCAATGAACTGGTTATGTCAGAAGGAGAAGCGTTGGAACGATGTGCATTGTGGGCATTAGGGACGGCTTATGAGCGGGAAACGCGGGTTGAGAAAGCAATCGATGTATACGGAAGACTGGTTGAGATTGAAGAAAACCGGGAACAGATTGCAACAGCGGGCATCCGTAAGATGAAATTAGAAGCAGGGAAAGAACAGTATTCAATAGCACTCCTTACGGAAAAAAAGAGTTTTAGAACGTACGGGAACCGAACCTGAGGTTGAGAAACTAATGCAGGAGTATGAACTTCGTATTCAGGAGCAGGAAAGCGGAGTGCAGAACGGACAGAGTCGGGAAGAGCAGAAGAAAGAAAGAACAGAAGCAGGAAGGGGGAAATAAATGAGCAGAATGTGGATAAATAAAAAGAATAAAAAGGAAAATGTGAATAAAGTAAGTTGCTGGATCCTTGCAGTAATCTTTGCAGTGGTTGTATTTGGAAGTGCAGGACTGGCGGCTGCAGATGAAGAGGAGAGCAAAGAGATTCCGGTTCTTAGGATAGACGGAAATGTGTACGATGAAAGTGGAGCGAACCGATGGTACACAGAAGATCAAAAGTGGAAGTATGTCTGGAGGGGCTGCAAAAATATCGGATAAAGAAATACAGGATGAAGAAATGCAGGGTGAAAAAAATACCAGATAAAGAAATGCAGGATGAAGAAATACCAGATAAAGAAATGCAGGATGAAGCAATACCGGACCAAGAAATATACTGTAACATGCAGTATGAGATTACATATACGTCAGGAGAGAAAAAAAGCAGAAACTGTGAATTTTACAGAGCAGGAAGAGGAAGGTAACTGGAGATATTCCTTTGAGCCTGCTGTATGGAAGGAGGGAAAGAACCAGCTTCGGTTGTGGCAGGAGTCGGAAACCGGGGAGACAGAGTGGGAGCAGAAAGCGGTGATCTGTATAGATAAGACAGTACCGGCAGCAGTGGTATTTTCCTATCCGGCGGGAAGTGAGGAGAGGGGATATTGTTATCAGACGGAGACAGAGATGCTGGTAAAAAGCCAGGATGAAAGCTCCGGTGTTGAAAAGATCATCGTACAGCAGGATGATGGTACAAAATTGGAAGTAGAAGGAGCAGAGGGAAGCGTGTATCTGCCATTGGGCTATCAGGGACGGCTGGAGGCTTATGCGGTAGATTATGCCGGACTGGAAAGTGTGAGAAGCAGCTCAGAACAGATCATTTGTGAAGATGAGAAACCACTGATCGCTGTTACGGGAGTGGGAAAATCCGGTGAATGGCAGAAAGATTTGCCGAAGATCAGGCTGTGGATCGGAGAAAGATCAGAAAAGTATACCTGCAGTGCCGGTTTGCGGCTGGCGGTATGTTATGTGAACGGTGAGGAAATCAACAGGAAGTATTATGAGAATCCGACAGAATCAGACAGTTTTACTGTAAAGCTTGAGAAAGAATCAGTGGATGGGAGTCCGGTAGAACTGATGGTTCATGCGGTCGATCGTGCCGGGAACAGTACGGTCAGAAAAGAAAAAACTTTATATAGACAGAAAATCGCCGACGGCAGAGATGAATGGTGTGACAGATGCAATGATCACAGGGGAGAAATGCAGCGGTGAGATTGTGCTGAAGGATGAAAATCTACTGGGAAAGTATGAGGTGTCTGTTACGAGAACAGATCAGGAGAAAAGAAGGAGCTGATTTTAAATCAGGCAAAGCAGGAACTTTCAGAAAAAGGAAGTCAGCATACCATTTGTATTTGAAGAGGATGGTCATTATGAATGCCGGATTCAGGTTGAAGACCGGGCTGGCTGGAAGACGGAAAAAGAGTATCGGTTTGTTATTGACCGCTGCAGCCCGGTAATCCGATATGTGGATCAGCTCAATGGAACAGATCTTCCCTTTTTTCAGTGGAATTATGAAGTTGAAGAAGCCGTTTCGGATTTGACAGATTATCAGTATCAGATGCTTCTGGATGGACTGGAATATGCAAAAGGAAGGCTTGTAACCGAAGAGGAGTACACCGGTTGAGAGTCAGGGCAGAGGACGCAGCAGGAAATGATTCGGTTGCAGAAGCAGTATTTACCATAGATCATACACCACCGGTGCTTTATATGGGAAGATTAAAAGATGGGGCGATCTATGAAGAAAAGGTGAAGATAGAAGTCTGGGTTGACGGAGAAAAAGAGTATCTGACCGATCTCACTTTAAACGGAGAGAGACAGAAGCTGAGTACCGAAAGCAGGATGTTTCAGTGTGAAATTATGGAAAGCGGGAATTATATAATGGGAGTCCAGGCAGAGGATGCAGCAGGAAACCAGGTGAAAAAGTGATACGGTTTGAAATAAGACCGGGAAAAAGTATCGTGCAGAAGATATGGAAGCCTGTTGAAGATCTTTTTCAGGACATGGAGAAGAAACTGAAAATAAAATGGATCAATGGATATGGGCAGAAATTTTTTGGAGCAGCAGGGATTCTGATCCTGCTATGGTATGGATGGAGAATGAAAAGAACGGGAAAAAGAAGAAAATAAAAAGCCCCATAAAAGGGAGGATGCCAGGTAACCGGCGACCGGCTCCTGGCAAGTATTATGAAAAAGTTTATCTAAAATAAATCTTGTTGGCTTAATGAATTTGTATTTCTTTGATGGTTATAGTATATGAAAGAGAAATGAAGAAAAAGTGATGAGAAAGTGAAAGAATTTTGAAGGATAAATGAACAAATTGTGAACGCAGAAAAAGACTTTTGTCAAATGAAGAATGATATGCTATTCTACAGATGAAAGAAGCTTTGAAAAAAAAAAAAGCTAAGAATCAGGTTCATAAGGAGGACAAGATGACCCGGGAAGAATTTTTTGCAGGGATTGAAAGAAGCACTGGATGGAAATATGGATGCCAGTGCGATACAGGAAAACCTCAATTATTATAATGAATATATAAATGAAGAAGTCAGAAAGGGAAAGACGGAACAGCAGGTAGTCGATACTCTGGGAGATTCATGGGCGATTGCACAGACTTTGCTGGAGGCAGATGAAAATGGAGCTGACGGTGGAGCGGCAGCAGGCAGCAGTTATGGTACTTATATGAAAGAGGAGGAAGGCAGAGTATTTGAGATTCCATGGTGGAAAAAAGCACTTTTTATTCTTGCTGTTGTACTGGTGATTGTGGTGATCATTTCATTCGTTGCGGGGAGTGATCCGGATCCTTGCTCCGATTCTTATTCCACTGCTGATCGCAATGTTGATTATTCGACTGATCGGAGGAAGTGGATCGCAGCGATAAACGGAATAATTATAATGCATTATATCCTTGATACCAGGGTCAAAAGGTCTGAAACCACGTGTGCTTGCACACTGGTGGTAGAATGACCTTGAGACCCGCCCCAATATGAGCATAAAAGTGGGGCGTAAGCACCACGATATGCGAATGTTGGGTAGGATTGTGAGAGCACGTAGTGCGTAACAATCCGTAGGTATCATAGTCGGGGGCTTTTGCCCCGACATCTATCCTATATAAAGTAAAAGACCGATGGGGAGCCATCGGTCTTTTGAGGGGAATATAAATAATTAATAAGGGGTTGTAGAAAGTAACCTCTCTACAAAAGATAGTATAATATATCAAAATGGAAAAAGCAAGAAAAATATTTAAATAATGGTTTATATATTTGGAATATAAAAATTGTTCTGATTAATTTCCTCCAATGCGTATAAAGATCTGGTTTTCAGAGATAATAAGACTGTACCAAATAGATAGGAGGAATCATCATGGCAAAAAATTATACGAATGTGAACAAGAACAAAAATATGGAGGACAGCTCTTATTCATCCTATGCAGATGAGCAGAACAAGAATAAGAATAGTACCAACAAGAACAGTGTGAACAAGAACAGCACAAATAGTACGAATGGTACTTCATCTGCATCGCAGAATTGTGGAAAGAACAAAAATTCCTACGATAAAAATTCTTCTAATAAGAATGGATATGATTCGACAGACAGATATTAATTTGATCGAAAAAAAGCCAAAAGGGGAATCAGAAGAGAAGTCACGGAAGAGACTTGAAAAGCAGAGAATGTGACCGCAGGGGCAGGGTAAATTCAACTTTACTCTGCCCCTGATTTATAGTAGAATAAAAAAGAAGTGAATTAAAAAATGTATTTATAATGAGGTAGTAAATGAATGAATAAAATGGAATGGATTGCACCATGTCATTTTGGCCTGGAATCTGTACTGAAAAGAGAAATTCAGGATCTTGGATATGAGATTTCCCAGGTGGAAGATGGAAGAGTGACATTTTATGGTGAGGCAGATGCTGCATGCAGAGCGAATATTTTCCTGAGGACAGCGGAAAGAGTTCTTTTTAAAAGTGGGAAGTTTCAAAGCAGTGACGTTTGATGAACTGTTTGAGAAGACGAAGGCATTGCCATGGGAGGCGTACATACCGAAAGATGGAAAATTCTGGGTGACGAAGGCTGCATCTGTAAAGAGTAAGCTGTTCAGTCCGTCAGATATTCAGTCGATCATGAAAAAAGCCATGGTAGAAAGGCTGAAATCAAAATACCGGATTCAGTGGTTTCAGGAGGACGGAGCATCGTATCCGCTGAGAGTTTTTCTGATGAAAGATATTGTGACCATCGGGATTGATACATCAGGAGATTCTCTGCATAAGAGAGGATATCGTCCGGCAGCAGTAAAAGCTCCGATCTCAGAGACGCTGGCAGCGGCTCTGATCATGCTGACACCATGGAGAAAAGATCGGATCCTGGTAGACCCTTTCTGCGGAAGTGGAACATTTCCAATCGAAGCGGCTTTGATGGCAGCTAATATTGCACCGGGGATGAACCGTTCCTTTACAGCAGAAGACATGGACCAATCTGATCGGAAAAAAGGCATGGTATGAGGCAATCGATGAGGCAAATGATCTGATCGAGGATGAGATACAGGACAGATATTCAGGGGTATGATATAGATGGAAGTGTTGTGCGGATGGCAAGACAAAATGCAGAGAATGCAGGCGTTGACCATCTGATCCATTTTCAGGAGCGTGCAGTGAAAGATCTGAGACACCCAAAGAAGTATGGATTCATTATCACGAATCCTCCATATGGAGAGCGGTTGGAAGACCGGGAGACACTTCCACAGATCTATCGTGAATTTGGAGAGAGTTTTAAGGGACTGGACAACTGGTCAGCTTATATGATCACCAGTTACGAGGATGCAGAACGTTATTTCGGAAGAAAAGCAGATAAAAACCGAAAGATTTACAATGGAATGCTGAAGACATATTTTTATCAGTTTCAGGGACCAAAGCCGCCGAGACAGAAAAGATAGAGGGAACAGAAGATGAAAAAAAATTATATTTGCTACCGGAAATGAAAATAAAATGAAAGAGATCCGAATGATCCTTGCAGATCTGGGACTGGAAATTCTTTCGATGAAAGAGGCCGGTGTATTTGAAGAAATCGAAGAAGATGGAATGTCGTTTGAAGAAAATGCAGAGATCAAAAGGCGAGAGCAATTTCAAGAGTTATGACAAATGATATTGTCCTGGCAGATGATTCCGGTCTGGAAATTGATTATCTGGACAAAGCTCCTGGAATTTATTCAGCAAGATTTGCAGGCGAAGATACTTCTTATGATATAAAGAACCGCATTTTGCTGGACAGGCTGGAAGGTGTGCCGGATGAAGAGCGAAGAGCAAGATTCGTCTGTGCAGTGGCAGCCGTATTTCCGGATGGGACAGTAAAAGTAGTGAGGGAGACGATTGAGGGACAGATTGCACATGAGATCGTCGGAGAAAATGGATTCGGATATGATCCTATTTTTTACGTGCCGGAATATGGATGTACGACGGCTGAAATGACTCCTGAACTGAAAAATGAACTCAGCCACAGAGGCAAGGCACTTCGTGCGATGAAGAAGATACTGGAAGAAAAGTTCAGAGAGGGAGAACTATGAAGATTTTGATCGTCAGCGATACACATGCAAAGCATGGAAATTTGGATTATGTATTAGAGCAGGCAGGTTCGATCGATCTGTTTATCCACCTCGGTGATGTAGAGGGGGGATGAAGAGTATTTGGATGCAGTGATAGAATGTGAAAAGCATATTGTGCGGGGGAATAATGACTTTTTTCCAGGCTTCCAAGGGAAGAAGAATTTGATATAGGAAAGTATCATGTCTTTATTACGCATGGACATTATTATGTGTCTATGGATGTCGATACGATCATAGAAGAGGCAAGATCGAGAAATGCCGATATTGTGATGTTTGGTCATACGCATAAACCGTATTTTTCTCAGAAGGACGGACTTACCGTTCTGAATCCGGGGAGTCTTTCTTATCCAAGGCAGGATGGCAGGAAACCAAGTTATATGGTGATGGAAATAGATGAAGAAGGAAAAGCTCATTATGAGCAAAAATATCTTTAATGTATGAAAAAATCAGAAAATTCGACGCTGATATATTGAGAAAAATAAAAGTTTCTGAAAAAATAGCAAAATAGTCTTTTGAAGAAATGCAAATTTTTTAAAAAAAAATAGTGTTGACATTCTTTGAATCCTATAATATAATTGTTCTTGCGTTACGGATGAAGTAAACGAAACAGGAACAACTTACATATCGGGGTGTGGCTCAGCTTGGCTAGAGCGCCTGGTTTGGGACCAGGAGGTCGCAGGTTCGAATCCTGTCACCCCGATGCTGTGCGGGTGTAGTTCAATGGTAGAACACCAGCCTTCCAAGCTGGATACGTGGGTTCGATTCCCATCACCCGCTTTCTCACTGAAAAGTGAGATGCCTCGAAAAGAGGAAAATGAGTCTGTAGCTCAGCTGGATAGAGCAACGGCCTTCTAAGCCGTAGGTCGTGGGTTCGAATCCCCCAGGCTCGTTTTTGTGGTGGGTATGGTGCAGTTGGTTAGCGCGCCAGATTGTGGTTCTGGATATCGTGGGTTCGAGTCCGGTTACCCACCCTTTTTTATATTATTTGAAAGAAATGGCATGCAGTGTCAGACATAAAGTCTTTAATGGGCTATCGCCAAGCGGTAAGGCACAGGACTTTGACTCCTGCATACGCTGGTTCGAATCCAGCTAGCCCAGTTTATCTGCAGTTGCTGGGAAGTTAAATAAAATACGGGCGTGTAGCTCAGGTGGTAGAGCACTTGACTTTTTAATCAAGTTGTCCGGGGTTCGAATCCCCGCACGCTCATCAGAACAAGCGATCCCTTGTTCTATTTTTCTTTCAAAGAAGAAAAAAAAAAAGAATAAGCGGATGTGGCGGAATTGGCAGACGCGCCAGATTTAGGTTCTGGTGTCTCAGACGTGCAGGTTCAAGTCCTGTCATCCGCATTGAAAAACCCCGGAATCCCCGTGTTTGTAAAAAATACGAGGATTCCGGGGTTTTGTCCAGGTAGAAATGCAAGTTCCTGGGTCCCCAAAGAAAAGCCTTGTCAGGAAACAGAGTTTTCTCTTAATTCTTTTTCTCTGTCAATGAACATAATCAGAAAAGCAACGAACAAAAGGAAGGAACATCCTAAGATCGCCTTTTCGTGAAGAATCCGCACAACGGCATTTCCGATGACGGCTCCGATAATGAAGCAGATGATAATGCCATAGTAGAGAAGACTGGAATCAAGGAATTTCCGTTCTTTTGTATGTAAATAATGGTGAAGGTTTTCCGTTCCGCTTCTCAAATTACCGATGCACATAGTTGTGGCAATTCCTTGTCCGTGAATTTTGCGGAAACTTTCAACCTGAATGCCACAGGCAAAAGAGGTAAAGCGAGTTGGCAGGCAGATTGAGCGTCGTAGGAAAGAAACTGACTGCAATCAGGATCAGGGTTTCTGTAAGGACAGAAATCTGTCTCCAGTGAAGCAGGTTCGGTTCTTTTGTACGGACCGTGTCTGCCAGTGCGATTCCAGTGCAAAAGCAAGTACCGGGAAGAGGTAATTAAGCATGGTCTGATAGTTTCCCTCAGAAAGATTTACACCAAAAAGGAGCATATTTCCCGTCTGAGCATTGGCAAAAGACTTTTCCACGTTCAATATAGAATAAGCGTCCATAAAGCCGCCTGAGAGGGCGAGAATCGTTCCAAGACCGATGGATTCGGAAATCTGCATGGAATGTTTCATAAAGAAGTCACCTCATTTAATTGGATTTACGTGAGAAATTCGCAAGGCACGTTTCTCACAGTTTGCAAACTTATTATAGAAAGGATTGGAAAGAATGTCAAATCTGGTAAGAAGTAAAAAGAAAATGTGGCGTGGATTCAAAAAAGATTGTTCATGGTATCTTAAGATTGTTTTTAAAATCAAGAAAGTACAGGTTGAAGTTTGAATGAAATTCTGATATCCTATATCGGTATGCCTGAAAAAGAAGCAGAGCGGCATACATTGTCAGATGGAGGTTTTATAATGATAGAAAAGAAAATTAAATTAATGTCATCCGGTCAGATCTTAAGTTTCTGCAAGGCATGTCAGAAACTGGAGTCAGATGTGGATGTGACGGATATGTCTAATAGAAATTATCAGATTGATGGAAAGTCCCTGCTGGGGCTGATGTCCGTAAAGCTGGGACTTCCCATGAGAGTTGTCATATCAGGCTCAGATGAAGAACTGGCAGAGCAGTATCTGGGTAAATATGAGTTTGAATGATTATTCGATATTTTTGAGTGCCTCGTCCATAGGCACTTTTTTTTATTTTCCGGTACTCCAGTAAAGCTACGATCAGGTAAGTGCCAAATCCAAGAACGAACATTTTTACATAAATAACCGGATCCATATACAGCGGAATCCATCCGGTGATGCTGGTGATCATGATCGCACGGAACAGACCGGTCATGATAATGCTTTCAATCGGAAGGCTGATCAAAAGGAACAGTACGACAACAATGGAGGTAGAGAGAATGTAAAGCCGACTGATCTCCCAGTTGGTATATCCGAGAATTTTGGTCATGGAAATCGCCTGTGCATTTTTATCGATAATGATCTTGGAAAGCAGATAGATCAAGATAACAAACATCAGAATCGCAAAGCCATCCACAAGAGACATCATACTTCCCATTGATACGGTGAGCTGTGTGGAGATTTTGGACAGGCTGTCCAGATCAATGACAGAAGAAATATATTTCTGGTCAATATCTGTAATCTCCGTTTTGGAGAGATAACCGCTGAAATAGTCGCTTCCAAGATCGAAGGTATCGTTTAACTGTTTCTGTGGCATGAAAATGGTAAGTCCGCCTTCGTAGTTATAAATGCCGTCTACTGTAAACTGATAAGTATCATCTTCATAAATTTCCTTTAATTTAATCGTATCGCCCTTTTCAGGTTGTATTTATCCGCATAGGCAGAGGAGATGTAGACACCATTGTAAAGATCATCTGAATCTGCTGCATCTGCGAAATCAATGGAAATATAACGGCTGTCATCTGTCAGGCCATAGAGCAGGATTTCTTCTTCTTTGTAGCCGGTATCATAAGTATTTAATGAATAGGCACTGAATTTTTCAGCGTCTTCATTATCGGTTTCCACAGCACTTTGAAAATACATCATAGAAAGAAGACTTGAAAGTTTATTCTCTTCATTCATTGCCTCCAGTGGAATCTGCAAAATATACTGATAATTGCACAACAGGTTATCGGAGAGGACTTCCTGATAATGATCGAGTACTGCAGGGAAAAGCAGTCCGAACATTAAAGGAGATTTGCAAAAAGGATTCCGACAAATAACAGTACATAGTTGCTGATATTCTGAAAAATAACACGCATGCGGAAACGGCTGAAAAATGCCAGCTTCGGGCTTAAATAAAGAGTATGCTTCTGACGTCTTTTCTTCAAGTCTCTTCTTAAAAACTTAAGTGGAGAAAGAGAAAGCTTTCTGTAGAGTATTGTAAAGTTTACAAGGATCATCAAAATGATCGGAATCACGGTTGTCAGAAGGACAGCTTCCGCATTCAAGATGGTAGTATAAGTCGGAAGAATGTAGCTTCCGTAATAAATACAGGCACATACATCTTTCCGGACGGTATAACCTAAAATATTTCCGATCACGGCACCGATCAGGGTGACAATAATCGGCATGGACATATAATGGCGGATCAGTTCGGCACGGGTATACCCGGATGCACGCAGTGTTCCGATGACATTGGATTCTTTCATGATGGTATTGCTGCTCGTAATTCCAAAGACGAATGCCATGATTACGATAATAATATAAAGAAAGACAATAATCATAGCACGGTCACTGCCCATATCGTCACCGGTGAAAGTGATCGCCTGGTTCAGATAGCGGGGGAACGTAGTCCTGCAGAGAAACTTCCTTATTAATAGCCTTCATCAGGTCATCGGAAACCTTCTTTTCTTCCTTATCATTGGCAGGTTCTTTTGCATATTTCCAGGAGTAGACATATTTGATGGAAGAACTTTCAAATTTGGAAAAAAGCCTCAGGTGTCACGACAGCCACTCCGAATTTTACCGAGTCGAACATCGAATCATTATTATTCTGGAAAAGGCAACTGTAATCAGGAAGAGCAACCAGTCCGGTGATCGTCCATTCATGGAATCGCTCTTTAAAGTGTCACCGACTGACAGATGGTTGTTATCTGCATACATACGGTCGATTGCAATCTCATTTTTCGCTGGAAGGAAAATCTCCCTTCATCAGGCATACCAGGTTGACATCGGTACGATTGGAAAAATACGGAGCGTACTTCCATTGGTTATGGATTCTTCGGAATAAAAATTTTCATACAGGGTAATGTCATTTTCTTCGATTGCCTGAATCTGTGAAGTTGTTGCTTTTTAGCAATCTGAAAATGTCCGTTCTCAATATTATACTTCTGAAATCCTTCATTATAAGTCCTGATCATACTTCCGTCTGCCACAAGGAAACCGGAAACAAATCCAATGGAAATGATCAGGAGCAGAAAATTACAAGATACTTTCCAAATTCACTTTTCAGTTCCCTTGGAAGACGTTTGGTTAATGGATTTTTCATCGTTTCAGCCTCCTTACCAGTCTAATGCTTCGGCAGAAACTTTATGCTCATTCAGATAATTTTGCGGATCATACCGTCACGGATACGGACAACCCGGTCTGCCATGTCTTTGATGGCATCATTATGAGTAACCATGACAACGGTATTTCCGTATTTCTGATTCACGGTTTCAATCAGCTTCAGGATCTCTTTGGAAGTATTGTAGTCCAAAGCACCGGTTGGCTCATCGCAGAGCAGGATATCCGGGTTCTTTACGATCGCACGTCCAATGGCAGTACGCTGCTGCTGACCACCGGAAAGCTGATTGGGGAGTTTACGCTGATGATCTGCAAGACCAAGTGTATCAAGAAGTTCATCCACATCCAGGGCATGGTCGCTTAAATAAGCTCCGACTTCGATATTTTCGCGGACAGTCAGGTTCGGGATCAGATTATACATCTGGAAAACGTAGCCCAGATGTTTGCGGCGGTAGAGTCCGAGCCGCTTCGGAGTCATTTTCTCCATGAGTTCTCCGTCGATCGTGATCTGTCCGCTGTCAGCATGATCGATTCCACCGATAATATTAAGCAGGGTGGACTTTCCGGAACCGGAAGGACCTAAAAGAACGCAGAACTCACCTTTTTCAATGGAAAGATCAATCCCTTTCAGGACTTCCACCCGGCTGTCGCCCTGTCCAAATGATTTTTAATATGATTTAGATTAAGAAACATGGTAACCTCCTTCAAACTCTGGTTAGAATAATCTAACCAAACTATACCATTTATTCTTTCTTATGTAAAGATGTCGGGGGTCAAAAAGCCCCCGACTTTGATGCCTACGGATTGCTCCGTGCTACGCACTCCCACAATCCTACCGAATATTCGCATATCGTGGGATTATCATCCCACTTTTATGCTCATATCAGGGTGGGTCCTAAGGTCTTTCACCCACCTATGAGCAAGCTCATGTGGGCTTAGACCTTTGACCCTGGCATCATGTAAATAAAACCAAATAAAGTTTCGTTCACAATAAGGACATATTTTTTTGCTACCATACGTGCATAGAATGGATTCAAAATAAATAGAACTCCTGAAAAAAGAGGAGTTCAGAGAGAAATTGATCTCAGAGCAGAACAGAACCGGAGGGAAAAAAGAATGGACAGAGCAAAAATATTGGTCGTAGATGATGAAAGCAGAATGAGAAAACTGGTGAGAGATTTCCTGGTCAGAGAAGGATACAATGTACTTAGGCAATGGATATTTTCTATGAGGAAAAAGATATTTCACTGCTGATCCTCGATGTTATGATGCCGAGGATGGACGGATGGCAGGTGTGCCGTGAGATCAGGGAGTCTTCAAAAGTGCCGATCATCATGCTGACAGCAAGATCAGAAGAAAGAGATGAACTGCAGGGATTTGATCTTGGCGTAGATGAATATATTTCCAAACCGTTCAGTCCAAAGATCCTGGTGGCGAGAGTGAATGCAATCCTGAGAAGAACCAATGGCAGTGATGCTGGGAGATGTGATGGGAGCCGGTGGAATTACGATCGATAAAGCGGCTCATATTGTGAAAATAGATGGAAAACCGATCGAGCTGAGCTACAAGGAATTTGAACTTCTCACTTATTTTGTGGAGAATCAGGAATTGCACTGTCAAGAGAAAAGATCCTTAATAATGTATGGAATTATGATTATTTTGGAGATGCAAGGACCATCGATACGCATGTGAAGAAATTAAGGAGCAAGTTGGGCGATAAAGGGAGAGTATATCCGTACGATCTGGGGTATGGGATACAAATTTGATGCAGAATAGAACAGGTGATGCAGATGGAAAAGCAGATGAAAAAAATCGTTAAGCAGACAGATGACTGCAGTCTTTGTCGGTCTGCTGGCATTTGTGCTGGCAGCAGTTTTTATTGTCAATGCGGTGTTCCTGGGACATTACTATACCACGCACAAAGAGAGTGATCTTCTGAATACGTATAATGCATTGAAAGAAGCACAGGAGTCTGATGAGCTGACGGATGAGAATAAGCAGTGGAAATTATCTTATGAACTGGAAAAAATGAATATTGATGTCTGCGTGATGAATGTAGACCGGGATGCAGGAACCATCAATGAAATTTTTTCTAATGTAAAAAGAAAAGAGTCTTCTTTACGATCAGACTCTGCGGATCTTTTTTTCAAAGGATACAGGGAATGAGACTGTTTTAAAATCGACAGATCAGTATGTGATGCGGAAGATGACGGATCGTCAGAATGGAACCGATTATCTTGAAATGTGGGGGTATTTGGATGATGATTTTTTGTGCTGATGCGTAGCCCACTGGAGAGTATCCGGGAAAGTGCTTCTCTGGCGAATCAGTTCCTGATCTATCTTGGTATCATAGGGATGGTAGTTGGAGGTCTGCTTGTATGGATTTTTTCAAGAAAGATCACCAGGCCGGTGATGGAATTGGCAAGGCTGTCGGAAGATATGGCGAATCTGAATTTTGATATGAAGTATACCAGTGGTGGAAATAATGAGATCGGAATCCTGGGGGAGAACTTTAATAAAATGTCCCTGCAACTGGAAAAGACGGTTTCGGAATTAAAGACAGCAAATAATCAGTTGCAGAAAGATATTGAACAGAAAGAAAAATTGGAAGATATGAGAAATGAATTTCTGGGAAATGTATCACATGAGCTGAAGACTCCGATCGCATTGATCCAGGGATATGCGGAAGGACTGAAAGAAGGAGTCAATGATGATTCGGAAAGCAGGGAGTTTTACTGTGATGTCATTATGGATGAAGCGTCAAAGATGAATCAGATGGTCAAGAACCTTCTGACACTGAATCAACTGGAATTTGGAAATGATGAGGTAGAATTTGCACGGTTTGATATTGCGGCTCTTGTAAGAGGCGTGATCGCAAGCTGTGATATTCTGATCCAGCAGGCGGGTGCATCGGTAGATTTTGTGAGTGAAGAGAAAGTCTATGTATGGGGAGATGAGTTTAAGACAGAACAGGTAGTACGAAATTATCTGACAAATGCAATCCATCATGTGGATAATGAAAAGCGGATTGAAGTCAGAATCGTATCATCGGATGGAAAAGTAAGAGTTTCTGTCTTTAACAGCGGAAAGCCGATCCCGGAGGAGGATGTGCCGAAACTGTGGGATAAATTTTATAAAGTGGATAAGGCTCATACAAGAGAATATGGCGGAAATGGAATCGGTCTGTCGATTGTAAAAGCGATCATGGAATCGTTCCATCAGGGATACGGAGTCAGAAATTTTGATAATGGAGTAGAATTCTGGTTTGAACTGGATGCAAAATCATGATAAAGTATATAGAAAGATGCCAGGGTCAAAAGGTCTAAGCCCACATGAGTTTGCTCATAGGTGGGTGAAAAAGACCTTAGGACCCGCCACGATATGAGCATCAAAGTCGGGGACTTTTGACCCCAACATCTATAGAAAAGAACGAAAACCCCTGATTTGAAAGGATTAAAGAATGATAGCAATAATTGATTATGATGCCGGAAATATAAAAAGTGTGGAGAAAGCATTGCTTGCACTTGGACAGGAAGTGGAAGTAACTTCAGACAGAGAGAAGATCCTGTCAGCAGATAAGGTGATCCTTCCGGGGGTAGGAGCCTTTGGTGATGCAATGGCGAATCTGAGGGAGAGCGGACTGGATGAGGTGATCCGGGAGGTCGTAAAGAAAGAGATTCCTTTCCTCGGAATCTGCCTGGGATTGCAGCTCCTTTTTGAGAGCAGTGAAGAAGCACCGGGTGTTGCAGGACTTGGAATACTGAAAGGAAAGATCTTAAGGATTCCGGAGCGGGCAGGATTGAAGATTCCGCATATGGGATGGAATTCGCTGCATTTAGAATGACGGAAGACTCTTCCGGGGAATCGAGGAAAATGCCTATGTCTATTTTGTGCATTCCTATTATCTGCAGGCAGAAGATGAAAGAAATCGTGAAAGCATCGACTGAATACAGCACGCATATTCATGCTTCGGTTGAACAGGGAAATGTATTTGCCTGCCAGTTCCATCCGGAAAAGAGCAGCGATGTAGGTCTGCATATCTTAAAAACTTCGTGGAACTGTAAGGAGGAAAGAAAAAATGTTTACGAAGAGAATTATCCCATGTCTTGATGTGAATGCCGGACGGGTTGTAAAAGGTGTGAATTTTGTGGATCTCAAAGATGCAGGAGATCCGGTTGAGATTGCGAAGGCTTATGATGTAGCAGGAGCAGATGAACTGGTATTCCTGGATATCACCGCTTCTTCAGATGCGAAGGAACTGTGGTTGATATGGTGCGTAAAGTTGCTGAGTGTGTGTTTATTCCATTTACGGTTGGTGGTGGAATCCGGACCGTTGACGATTTAAGGCATTGCTTCGGGAAGGTGCGGACAAGATTTCCATCAATTCTTCTGCGATCAATACACCGGAATTGATTCGTGAGGCGGCTGATAAGTTTGGTAGTCAGTGCGTGGTTGTGGCGATTGATGCCAAAAGGCGGGCAGACGGAAGTGGCTGGAATATTTATAAGAATGGCGGACGGATCGATGTGGGGATCGATGCAATGGAATGGGCTAAAAAAAGTAGAGTCGCTTGGTGCAGGGAGAGATTCTTTTGACCAGTATGGACTGTGATGGAACAAAAGCCGGATATGATCTGGAACTGACCCGTGCAATCGCTGACAGTGTTTCAATCCCGGTGATCGCATCCGGTGGTGCAGGGAAGCTGGAGCATTTCCGGGAGGCATTGACGGAAGGCGGAGCCGATGCAGCTTTGGCAGCATCGTTATTCCATTATAAAGAGCTGGAGATAAAGAAGTGAAAGAATACTTACAGAGAGAATGGAGTGTCTGTAAGATTATGAGTGGTTTGAACGGAGACTGGTATGAAGCCTTAAAAGGTGAGTTCGCGAAGCCGTATTATAGAAAATTATTTGCAACAGTGAATGAAGAATATAAGACAAGGCTGATCTTTCCACCGGCAAAAGATATTTTTAATGCATTTCATCTGACGCCGCTGAAAGATGTAAAGGTTGTTATCTTAGGTCAGGATCCGTACCATAATCACGGGCAGGCCCATGGATTGTGCTTTTCGGTGAAAAAGGGCGTGGAGATTCCACCTTCACTGGTAAATATTTATAAGGAGCTTCATGATGATCTTGGATGTACGATCCCGGATCATGGCTGTCTTACAAAAGTGGGCAGAGCAGGGAGTGCTGATGTTGAATACTGTTCTGACGGTGCGTGCCCATCAGGCCAATTCTCACAGAGGGATCGGTTGGGAAGAATTTACTGATGCGGCGATCATGGCACTGAACAGGCAGGATCGTCCGATCGTCTTTATTTTATGGGGAGCACCGGCACAGAGGAAGAAGCGGATGCTGAACAATCAGAAGCATCTCATACTGGAGGCACCGCATCCGAGTCCGTTGTCTGCGTACAGAGGATTCTTTGGAAGCAGACCATTCAGTCAGACGAATGCATTTCTTGAAAAGAACGGGATCGAGCCGATCGACTGGCAGATTGACTGAACCGGGGAAGAGAGTAAAATCAGGCAGTTCCGAGTGGAAACTGCCTGATTTTTTAAGAAAGCTGCTGTATTTTGGAGATAAGAAGCCGTCCAACAGCACTGGCAAGCTGAGCAGGACGCTCGATGCGGGTAAAATCTTTTCCAAAGATTTCACGGGCAGCTTTCGTATCTCCGAAATTTCCATTTAAGATGGCCATGACCTGGATGCCATCTTTTTTAATGCCCGGACTTCTGTGGCAACATCTTTGACAGCAGCATTGCCGGAGTAGTCACGGCTCAGAGCAAATCCATGTTCCAGACTGGCGGGAATCTTCCGGTCATCATTGGGACTTGCATCTGTAAAAATGATGGCAATCCGGTTTGGGGCAGCAGGCTCTTCCTCCATCAATTGATGGATCGCACGCAGGGCAAGTCCGTCACGATTCCACCCGGCAGCAAAATATCGGAATAGATTCGTGTTTTTATCGGTTTCATTATAGCGGATAAAGCGATGGATCACAGTATAGCTGCGAAGGCTGGAAAAAGAAGTGACCTGCACTGGAATCCGGCACTTTTGGAGACTTTGTGCGATGACATAACTCTGTGCTGCGAGAGTTTCCTGATAATCCATGCAGGAGGCGGAGGCATCCAGTACAAGATCTACGGAAAAGGAAGGCTGTTCTTCCTCCATCTTTGTATAAAAGATCCGGTCGTCATGAAGAAACAGTCCCCGCCAGATCTCGGATGTGGCAAGCTGGCCGCTCCGTCCACGGATCGGAAGTGGTACAGGAGAGACTAAAATAGCATTCTGAATCTGTTCTGACAGTTTACAAATGGAACTCCTGTAAATAAATTGATGTTCATCGAAATGAATTTGATTCCTTTTCTCCTGATGATCAATATCTTTTCGTGCCTGAAGAATCGAAGCATCTGTCCGGGTACAGGTTTCAGAAATTCCATCCGTATAATAAAGATGGGAATGATCATGTGGCCAGGTACAGAGAGCAGTATTCAGGCGGCATTCTTTTTCTTTCGGGTAGAGGGGCGGCCAAAGCATTGGCGGATATATTCATAATCTTTTTCAGAGGCATCCGCTGTCCGGTTAAAGTCAGGACCGGTTCTGCCGGTTCCTTTTCCTCCAGGGGCTGATGAAGAACCAGATTCAACGAAAAGTCTGTCATTTCGGACAATACGTGAAGGAAAGTGATTCAGAAGTTTCCTCTTTAGACGCATGGAACAACGATAAAGAAAAGTAAGTCTGTCCGGCTGTCCACTGTAATGGAAATATTGTTGAAAAACCGAAGTGACCCTGTGGATGATCTCCTGATCGGTTGCAGAACCACTTAAGGTAAGTTCGTTGAAAAGTTTTTTCTCTTTTGTGGAGACAAGCCCTGTATCCTGCCCGAGAATAGTATGACATCTTGCGGCCTGCAATGCATAGACAGTACTGTTCTGAGCCATCCACTGCTGTCTGGAACGGCTTGATTCCTGATCCAGGAATTTTTTGCATAGGAATAACGCATTTCATTGAGAGCGGGACGGGCAGAGACTTCCCGTTCAAAAGTGCAGTTCTCAAGAACAAACCAGAGAAGTCCATCGTAGAGATCCCGGTGAAGCGAATCATTGATCGTGGAAAAAAAGTGTCTGCATGGCAGTTGTAAAATACCATTTATGGGCGTAACCAATAATGGAATTTGTATAAAAATCAGGAGTTCCATCCTGCCAGAAGGAGAGAAACTGTGGTTCAAAAATCATAGACACCGGCTGCGGTCCAGACCATATTTTCGGCTCGTCTGACAGCAGAAATTCTTTTTTTTCCCTGAGAAGGGTTCTTTTTATTTCTGAAAATTCTTTGTTTTTGTTGTACTTCATGTGGTTGCTCTCTTTTTCCTGGTGCTGGTTTTACAATCTGAAAGATGAGGTTCTGCTTTCTGCCGGTGCTTTTGGTTCTGCTTCTGTTAGGAGAAGATCGTGGTACTTTCTGTCTTTTTGAGATCCTTGTAGTGATGATATCCCGGATCAGAGTTTGTTCGTACGCATCAAAAGTTTTATTGGTAAGTCCCATATCCAGTGCAGGATAGGGGAGAGTCCATTCTGGATAAGCCGCAGAGCATCCAGCAGTCCACGCAGGTCAAGGACTTTTTCAGTCAGTTCTCCGCTTTCGCATTTTTTCTCAATGTCGGAAAAAAGACCGGAAAATTGTTCTGCGAACTGCTTTTTAATTCCGGGAAATTCCCGCAGCAGTAACCGGGTCAGATTGTCCTGCGTGATGGAAGGCATCTGAAGGATCACAAACCGGGAGGCGAGAGCCTCGTTCAGTTCCCTTTGTACCGGCATAACCATAGTTCATAGTAGCAATAAAACGAGTTGCCGGATGTACCGGAATCTGATCGTAGCCCGGAATGTGGATCGTGCGTCGGAAATCCAGTACAGAGTGGAGAACAGCGAGAGCTTCATTTCGTGCCATATTGATCTCATCGAGAATGCAGAAACCTCCGTCAACGGCACTCTGGTAGATCGGACCGGGGCGAAAGACAACTTCTCCGTTTCTAAAGGTATCATTTCCTATCATGGAAGAGGCGTCCATATTAATATGGAAAGAGAGATTATAGCAGGGACGGCGGAATGCACGGGCAAGATTTTCAGCCAGTACATTTTTTTCCGGTTGCTTTTGATCCTGCGAGAAGGAGATTTTCACCGCAGAGTAAAGCGTGTACAGCAGCCTCCCAGATCTCTTTTCCATAGTAAAGATAGCGAAGGGAAGTTTGGGAAGTATCAGCAGTGTCAGCATATTTTTGCCGGTATTTTTAATCTCTTCTATAATAGATGGGTTGATCTGTTCCTTTTCAAATGTTCAAGCAATTTTTCACCTCTGTCAGGAGCGGAATCAGGAGAGCTGATTCTGTTCTGTATTGTAATTTCAAAATAGATTTTAATTAAGATGCCAGGGTCAAAAGCCCCCGACTTTGATGCTCACGGATTGCTCCGTGCTACGCACTCCCACAATCCTACCCAATATTCGCATATCGTGGGATTATCATCCCACTTTTATGCTCATATCGGGGCAGGCCCTAAGGTCTTTCGCCCACCTATGAGCAAGCTCATGTTGGCGAAAGACCTTTTGACCCTGGCATCAATTTTATACTATAGCCGGATATAAGGAATGTCAATAAACGGAGAAGAGACATTTTTATTAAAAATTATAAAGAGTTTGTACAAATTTTATGATTTTAAAAATATTTTTATAAAAGGGGTTGATATCTTACTTTAAAGTGATAAACTTATGTCTAGCAAAAGAGAGCGTACTCTAAATTATGCGAGCAACAGTTCTTTTTTGGAATATCATTATTGGGAGATGAGAAAAATGACAACCTTTTTTTAATCGGACTTGCAATTCTTATCATCGGTGGCTTCTTATACGGAAGCTTTGTCGAGAGAATTTTCAAGCCAGATGACAGACAGACTCCGGCTGTAAAACTGGAAGACGGTGTGGATTATGTTCCTATGAGCAAATGGAAAAATGCACTGATCAACTTATTGAACATTGCAGGAACAGGACCAATCTTCGGACCAATTCAGGGTATCTTATTTGGACCGGTTGCATTCCTTACGATTCCTATTGGATGCGTCATCAGTGGAGCAGTTCATGATTATTTAAGTGGAATGATGTCGCTGCGACAGGACGGTGCACAGATGCCGGGAATCGTTCATAAGTTTCTGGGGGAAAAGTGTATCAGGTTTATAATATTTTCCTCTGCCTGCTGATGCTCCTTGTCGGTGCGGTATTTACATATACACCTGGAGATCTCTTTGCAGGTCAGATCTGTGGTTTTACAGATGTAAATGTATGGACCTGGGTTATTTATGGTGTGATTCTGGTTTATTATCTTGTAGCTACGCTGTTTCCGATCGACAAGATCATTGGAAGGATTTACCCGATCTTTGAGCAATCCTTCTGCTTTCAGCAGTAGGGGTATTCTTTGGTATTTTCGCCCAAGGATATCAACTGGATAATATTGATTTCAGTCACGGAATTAAGGGAATCTTCGATGTTTATCCGTATTTTGACGGAATCGTGGGAGCAAGTGCACCTGGAACCAAATTTATTCCGGTATTTTTTGTAACAGTTGCCTGTGGAATTACATCCGGTTTCCATTCGACGCAGTGTACGTTGATCGGAAGATCTGTAAGACATGAAAAAAAGAAGGAAAAATGACATTCTACGGAACAATGATTCTTGAAGGTCTGATTGCTATGATCTGGGCTGCAGCAGCAATGGGACTCTATAATTCAGGCTCTACAGCAGGAGCAACAGCAGCGGTTGGTGAAGTCGCAAAAGGACTTCTCGGACCGGTTGGAGGAATCATCGCAATCCTGGGAGTTATCGTACTTCCGATCACTTCAGGAGATACAGCACTTCGTTCCTGCCGTCTGATGATCGCAGATTATATTCATTATGATCAGAGAAAGAAAAAGAACAGAGTGATCCTGACCATCTGTATGTTTGTTCCGGTTATTGCAATCCTTGTATTTGCAAAACTGAATGCGGAAGGATTTAATATCCTTTGGAGATATTTCGCATGGAGCAACCAGACGATCGCAGTATTCGCATTTGCAGCAATCACAGTTTACCTGATGGCGAAAAAAGGTTCAGCAAAATGGGTATTCCTTGTACCGCTTGTTCCGGGAAGTTTTTATATGTTCGTAATTTCTTCCTTTATCTTAAGTGCAAAGATCGGATTCGGACTTTCAATGAATGTAGCATACATCATTGCAGCCATTCTGACAGCGGTTTATGCAGTTGGTGTATATATGCTTGGCAGAAAATACGCTGCAAAACATACAGAAGAATAATAAAAAACAGAATATGAGAAATAAAATGAGGCTGTAAAAGTCCATTAACTAACAGAGCTGCATTGGCAATGGTCAATGCAGCTCTTGTTATATTCCGATATTAAGGTGTCGGGGTCAAAAGCCCCCGACTATGATACCTACGGATTGTTACGCACTACGTGCTCCCACAATCCTACCCAACATTCGCATATCGTGGTGCTTACGCCCCCACTTTTATGCTCATATCGGGGGGGTCCTAAGGTCTTTCACCCACCTATGAGCAAGCTCATGTGGGCTTAGACCTTTGACCCTGGTATCATATTAATTGCCTACATAAATCAGAAATGACAACAAATATAAAAATCAGTATTGACAGATATAAATAACTAGTGTACTATCTAACTATAGCACTGATACAGAGAGATTGGAGTGATAGAATTGAATACAATACAGCAAGTCCGATTTACTTACAGGTGATCAATGAACTGAAAAAGCGGATGGTGAAAGGTGAGTTAAAGCCGGGGGAGAAGATGCCTTCCAACCGGGAACTGGCCGTACTGTTTAAGGTGAATCAGAATACAGCAGCCAGGATCTACCGGGAGATGGAGAGCATGGGGCTGTGCTATACAAAGCGTGGGATCGGAACATTCGTTTCAGAGGAGGATGACATGATAAGCGGATTAAAAAAAAGAGATGGCAGAAGAACTGGTCAGAAATTTTATGCAGGAGATGGAGGATCTGGGATTCCAAAAAGGAGATATCATTGACCGGATCGCGGATTATAAGGAGGAAGAAAATGATGCAGGCAATACTGGAATGTAAGAATCTGACAAAAAATTTGGGAGAAAGACAGCCCTGGATGATGTATCACTTCAGTTAAAAAGCGGGAAGATTTATGGCCTTCTCGGGGAGAACGGAAGTGGAAAGACGACCTGGATGAAGCTGATCGCAGGGCTGTCAAAGCCGGAAAAGGGAGAGATCTTTTACGAGGGACATCCGCTTTGTGCAAAAGACAAAGAATCGATCGCCTATATGGCAACGGAAAATTTCTTTTATAGTTATATGAAGATCAAGGATGTTGAAAAATATTATACGGATTTCTTTGCGGGATTTGACCGGGCAGCATTCTGGAACCTCATTGGAAAAACCGGACTTGACGGGGAGATGAAGGTAAGAGAGCTGTCCAGTGGAATGAATGCGAAGCTCCGGATTGCGGCAACGCTGGCAAGAAAGGCAAAATTAACTCTGCTGGATGAGCCGTTGAACGGAGTAGACTTTAAGGCAAGGGAGCAGATCGTCGAAATGATCTTAAGACAGGCAGATGAAAGCCGGACGATCGTAATGTCTACGCATCTGATCGAGGAGATAGAAAGTTATGTGGAAGAGGCGATCTTTATCAAAGGCGGTAAACTGGCAGATGTCGTAAATCTTGAAAGAGAACGGATGACGACCGGACGTTCCTTGACAGAGCTTTATATGCAGTTAATGTAGGAATGTTGAGCTGAAGGAGGTAAGAAAATGGTAAAGTTATTGAAATATGAGATGAAAAAGCAACAGACTTCAAGGATGGTGATTGGAAGTATTCTTCTGGTATGCGTACTTGGATTTGCACTGGGAATGCTGCTGGGACGGGAGAAGCTGGCAGCAGTAAGTCTGGCAGTGATGATGATGGCAACCTTTTTGTAGTTTTTTATGTCGGGATTGAAAGCATTCTTGTACTGAACAGAGATCTGAAGACGAAGCAGAGTTATATGCTCTGGATGGTTCCAAAGTCCATCTGGGAGATTCTTGGATCAAAATTCCTTGCAGCGATCCTGCAGATGCTGATCGTCTTTGTGATGTATGTGGCAGTCGGACTGATCTGTATCCTGGTCACATTACAGCATACAGGACATTTGAGTGATCTCTTTAAAATGATCTGGCAGGCAGGAGAATTATATATAGACGGCCTCCCTTCGATCATTTGGGGATCTGCAGAGATATTCCTGGGATGGACCGTAGTGATCATGGCAGGATTTGTGGGAGTGATCCTGTCAAGAACACTGCTTCTGAATGCAAAATATTCAGGATTCCTGGCAGTTGTGGTATTTTTGCAATCATTATTGCCGTGGGAAGATCTATGATCTGATCTGTCCTGCAATCTGCGTCAATATCGGAACATCGGGATTCAACCCTGGTTTCGTACTCTATTACCTGGTTGTAGGATTCATACTGTTTGGAGTCAGCGGATGGATGGCAGATAAAAAATTAAGTGTATAAAAATCTGACTTGCAATCAGGAAAAAATAGCGTTATAGTAATAAAGGTAAAAGGAAGTAATCTTCGGGGTCGGGTGAAAGTCCCAACCGGCGGTATAGTCCGCGACCCGCAGTATCTGCGGCTGAACCGGTGACTTTTCTGTGCAAAGGATGCATGGCAGGGATTCCGGTACCGACAGTAAAGTCTGGATGAGAGAAGAAGGTTCGTGCTTTGAGAATCAGGAAGAAATTCAGGATCAGAAAGAGATTCAGGATCAGAAAGAGATTCAGGATCAGAGAAAGCAGGAGCATCTCCTTACGATATGGAACAGCACCCCGGATGGCAGAGGCCTCCGGGGTTTTTTAGTATTAAAATTTTGCTGATACTGCATGGAAGATTACCTTTTTCAGAAATTTAATACTGTGGTTTGGAAAACTGCAAAGAAAAAAGGAGAGAAAAAGAAATGAGTACAAAGACTATGATGCAGTCAGAGAAAAAATGGGGAGTAAGAGCGGTCGTTCAGATCGGCATGCTTGCAGCGGTAGCGGTGATCCTGATGCTTTTTGAGATTCCACTTCCGTTTGCACCGTCTTTTTATAAGATCGACTTCAGTGAAGTCCCGGTGCTTGTGGGATGCTTTGCAATGGGACCGGCAGCAGGAGCAATGATCGAACTGGTGAAGATTCTTTTGAATTTTGTACTGACAGGAACTTCAACAGCAGGAGTCGGTGAGATTGCAAATTTTGTGATCGGTTGTGCGTTATGTGTTCCGGCAGGAATTATTTACCGGAGAAACCGGACAAGAAAAAGTGCAATGATCGGAATGGCAGCAGGAACGATCCTGATGACGGTTCTTGGATGCTTTGTCAATGCGTATGTTCTTCTTCCGGCATATGGAGCTGCTTTCGGAATGCCGGTCAGTAAGCTGGTAGGACTTGGGACAGCAGTAAATCCGCATATTACAAGCCTTTCAACCTTTGTTATTTTCGCGGTAGCACCGTTTAATCTGATTAAGGGAGTGGCTGTTTCTGCGATTGTATTTGTTATCTATAAAAAGATTAGTCCGGTGCTGAGAATGAGATAAAACCGGTAATTCCGTAGTGGGAAAAAAAAGGCACGAAAAATAAAATGAAACAAAAAAGTTGACAGTAGCATTTTTTTTGTGATAGTATACTGTCGTAACAATTTTGTAATATCTGTAATAAATGCGAAAATAATTGCATAAATTTAATAAGGGAGTTGTAAAGATATTGCAAAAATAGTTTAGGAGGAGTATATGAAATTTAATAAAAATAAGTGCTTTTTTTTTGCTTCTGTATACGTGGCAGCAGTGAGTGCGATGACATTTACCGGGTTCACAAGCTACGCCGCAGAGCAGAATGCACAGATCAATGAGACGCTGTCACTGATAAGGGGAGAAGAAATACAGTGGGCTGTTTGAGAGATCGTACAGAATGCACAGAAAACCACAGTGGAAGAGACGCTGACTGCAGTGAATGAGGCGAAAGCTGCTTACGAGGCAAAGCTGGAAGAGGAGAGAAAGGCAGCCGAAGAAGCAGAGCGGATTGCCCGGGAGCAGGCAGAGAAAGCGGCAGCACTTCAGGCAGAGAAAGAATTGATGGCATCGCTGATCTTCTGTGAGGCTGGAAATCAGCCATATGAAGGACAGGTTGCGGTTGAGCAGTCGTGTTGAACCGTGTAAAGAGCAGTGTTTATCCGAATTCTGTCAGTGAGGTGATCTATCAGTCAGGGCAGTTTTCACCGGCAATGTCGGGATGGCTTGACCGTGTGCGTGCCAATGCAGGATATTCTGAGTCTGCACTGCAGGCAGCGGAAGATGCACTGAACGGAAGTAATCCGGTTGGCGACTGCCTTTATTTCAGCACCGGTGGATACGGAATGCAGATCGGAGATCATTTCTTCCACTGATATTTCCGCGGGAATGCATTAAGCAAAAAGATCGGGAAATAATGAAAGTAAAAGGAAGACTTGTTGTGAATGTAAGATTCACGACAAGTCAATTTTATTTTCAGGAGGTAGGATTATGGATATTTGTCTTCCAATCCGTGATATTTATGTAAGGAAAATTCTTGATTCCGGCGGATCACCGGCGGTGGAGGCGGAAGTACTTGCAGGAGAAGATATTGTTGGAACTGCATCGGTTGCAGGACAAAAAGGTGAACAAGAAATTGAGGCAGGAATTGAGCAGATGCACAGTCAGATCGCAGAGGAACTGATCGGGAAGAATCTGTTCGAGCAGGAAGAGATCGACCATTTACTCGAAAAGAAAAGAGATCCCGCAGGAAGTATCACTGGCAGTTTCCATCGCGACAGCAAGGGCAGCGGCAGGAAAGCTGAAGCTTTCTCTGTACCGGTATTTAGGTGGGACTCATGCACTGAAACTTCCAGCCCTGCTGATCCTGGCGGCAGACGGAACTGCAGAAGAGACAGAAATGGATTTCAGGGAACTGATGCTTGTCCCGAAAGGAATTTCTTCTGTACAAGGGACAGATCAGGGCGGCAGGTGAGATCGACAGTCTGTTCAGGGAGGCTCTGAAAAAAAGAAATGGAAGAGAGGGAGAGCCTGACAGAAAAAGCAGGATGCGGCAGATGGAGGAGTGCTGAAATTACTGGAAAAGGCAGTGGAAGAGGCGGGATATCAATGTGGAAAAAGAAATCTTTTTGCAGTCAATGCAGGAGCTGGAAGACTGTATGAAAAGCAGTCAGGGAGTATATCGTTTTCCGGCAGAGAGCCGACGATGCGGACAGCGGGTGGAACGCTCACGGGAGGAACTGATCGAATATCTGACCAGACTTACCGGAGAGTATCCGATCAGTCTTTTGGAAGACCCTCTATACAGAGAGAAGATCAGGAAGGCATGCAGGAGCTGGAAAAAAACTGGAAGATCAGGAGGATTGTGAAAAAAGACGGTATTGGGAAGACGGTCTGTTATGATCGATCGGAGAAATCTATACCCTGACAGAACTTTCAGGCGATGTACAGGAAGTAACGGAGCAGGGAAAAGGAATTATTTTATGCAGGCAGCGGAAGGAAACCGAAGATGCGGCACTTGTAGATGCAGCAGTTGCATTTGGAATCGGGCAGATGAAGCTTGGAAGTCCAGGATGCCTGGAGGCGGCAGTGAAGTACAATCGTCTTTTGAAGCTGGAAGAAAAGCTGGGAAAATCGTTGGGAACGGATTGTCCTTAAGTTGAAAGCAGGGTATAATAAAAAAGAAAGTACGTTGAAAGCAAAGAGATAAAGCAGCGGGCGAAGTACAAAAGAAAATAAAAAGAAAGAGGATGAATTTGAAGATGAGCAAAAAGTTGAGCAGGCAATGGCATTTCATGATAAAGGATATAACTGTGCACAGGCGGTAGCCTGTTCTTTCTGCGAGGAGTTTGGAATCGATCAGGAGACGATGTTTCGTGTTTCTGAGGGATTTGGACTCGGAATGGGAATGATGGATATGTAGTGGAGCAGTGACCGGAATGCTGATGGTCATCGGTATGGAGAACAGTGTTGGAAACCTGGATGGAAAAAAAGCCGAGTAAAGGAGATACATATAAGAAAGCAAAAGCGTATGCACAGAAGTTTAAAAGAGATGGAAGGTTCTTACTACTGCCGTGAGTTAAAGGGTGGCAACAGGGACGCCGCTTGTTCCATGTTCCCAGTGTATTGCGAATGCAGTGGAGCTGACTGAGCAGTACCTTGCTTCTGAGAAAGCATAAAAGCAGAGCTGACCGGATTGCCGCCTGCATCCATGAAAGTAGACAGGGCAGAATTGACAAAGCAGTGACCGGCATCCGTGAAGGCGGCTGCCGGCAGAGCTGACCGGGCAATAAGCAGGGGGGATCAGATCATCCCCACATCCAGTAGAGCAGGCCGAGAAACCAGCTTGTGAAAATCCCATAAAAGTATAACAGGCCCGGCGATGGTGAAGATCTTGCATCCGATACCAAAGACCTGGCCTTCTTTTTTTGTATTCAATGGCAGGTGCGGCAACAGAATTGGCGAAACCGGTAATCGGAACCAAAGCTCCTGCACCGCCCCATTTTGCCAGTTTCGGATAAATTCCGGTTCCCGTCAGAATGACACTGATCAGGACGAGAAGCATGGAAGTCCAGTTGCTGCAGTCATCCTGGGAAAGTTTTTGCAGTTCGCAGAGGTTGAAAATAATCTGACCGAGAACGCAGACAGCCCCTCCTGTGAGAAAAGCCCTGAGCATATTCAGCCAGAGATTGTGGCGTGGCGTCTTCTGATCTACATAAGTTTTATATTGTTGCTGTCGTTTCATTTGTTCTGTAGGATTCATAACAATACTCCTTTCCTGAAAGTGATCCCGCAAGTTTCATGACTCTTTCAGATCATCATGAATAGTTTGTATCATTTGAAAATAATATCCCTGTAACCATTCAGATGTGAGAAAATACGGAAAGCAGAAACGGGGAATTTTCTTATGGATCAGACAAAACTATGCGGAACACAGAGCCTGCATTTTCAGAGACCGGCATACATTTTAAGTGCGGCATCTGTTGCAGGAAAGAAAGAGGCGGAAGGTCCGCTTGGAAAAAAAATTTGATATGGTAGATGAGCAGGATAACCTGTTCGGGGCAAAGACCTGGGAAGAAGCAGAGAGCAATATGCAGAAAGAAGCCTGTATACTGGCCATCGGAAAAGCAGGACTGAAACCGAGAAGATCCGGTATCTGTTCGGGGAGATCTTCTGAGGCAGGGGATTGCCACTTCTATGGGAGTGGAGGCACTGCAGATTCCTATGTTCGGGCTTTACGGGGCATGTTCAACATCAGGAGAGGCACTGGCACTGGCAGCAATGAGTGTGTCGGCAGGGTATGGAGACTCTATGCTGGCGGTTACATCAAGCCATTTCGGAAGTGCGGAAAAGGAGTTCCGTTTTCCGTTGGGTTATGCCAGCCAGAGACCTTTATCTGCACACTGGACAGTGACCGGGAGCGGGGCTTTGTAGTGGGAACGGATCCGGGAAATGTGAAGATCAGCGGGATCACAGTGGAAAGATCGTGGACTACGGACTGAAAGATTCGCAGAATATGGGAGCATGCATGGCTCCGGCGGCTGCTGATACGATCGTCAGGAATTTGAAAGATTTCGGACGGACGGCAGAAGATTATGACCGGATCATTACGGGCGATCTTGGCTCCATCGGTCAGTCAATTTTATTTGATCTGGCAGCAGAAAAAGGGATATGATCTCCGGCAGAAGCATCTGGACTGTGGAATGTTGATCTTTGATTCTGAGACGCAGGATACCCATGCAGGGGAAGTGGCTGTGGATGTGCGGCAGTGACGCTGGCATCGTATCTGCTGCCAAAGATTGAAAGCGGGGAATGGAAAAGGATTTTATTTGTCCCCACAGGAGCATTGATGTCAACGGTAAGTTTTTTAATGAAGGTGCAAGTGTACCGGGGATCGCACATGGGATTGTGATCGAACATTGTCGGAAGGAGGCGGCGGGATGGACTATCTGATTTCATTTCTGATCAGGGGTGTGATCTGTGCGTTGGTACAGATTTTACTGGACCGGACAAAACTGATGCCTGGCAGAGTCATGGTATGTCTGGTATGCGGAGGTGTGATTCTTGGATTTGCCGGACTGTATCAGCCCTTTCAGGATTTCGCGAAAAGCAGGAGCAAGTGTGCCGCTGCTTGGATTTGAAATGTTTTGTGGAAAGGGGTAAAGAAGCGGTAGATAAAATGGATTTATCGGTATTTTTTATGGGAGGTTTTAAAGCAAGTGCCGTGGGGATATCGGCCGCACTGGTCTTTGGATATCTGGCTTCGCTGATCTTTGACCCGAAAATGAAAAAGTAGCAGGAAGAAAAGGTTTTTCGCAGGAAAGCCTTTTTTCTCTTTGGGAAGGGATAGTGTGGTATAATAAACCAATAGCGTTTAGAATGAAGACGCAAAAGATAAGCGACTGACGTGGAATGTGAGGAAGATAAATATGGATGAGAACAGCAAAGAAGACAGCTTTAAGAGAGACACTGCAATCCCTTCGTACACCGGGAGAATTATATGTGATCATGTCGGGAGCGACAAAGCTTCCGTTTGTGGTATGCAATCCGGAGACTTTTGATGATGAGATCCTTCTTTATCATAGAGAAGAGGATGCGAAAAATAAAGCAAAGGAACTGACGGAGGCTCATTATCTGGCAGGTGTGGCAAAGCTGGTGGATGACCAGTTACTGGCATTTTATACCAGTCTGTATCTGATGGGTGTGAACGGTCTTTCTGTGAATGTAAGGGACAGACCAGGAGAAAGAGTCCAGCTCAAAGATCTGTGGTCCGTCGAAGAATATGAAGGGAAGCAGGAGAAGGAAAGATGATCGTGGAGAATCCTGAGATGCATCTGACCGCTATTTATCTGATGCAGGAACTGCGTCATCAGACAGGTGGAGAAGTGACGGATCAGATCAAAGAACTGCAGGAAGAGTTACTGGCA
>VOFH01003934.1_pt1 | contig 37300 bp, 62 predicted proteins | sample 5384091 | NCBI WGS metagenome assembly VOFH01 (sample SAMN12384727, study PRJNA508395) | human gut metagenome | isolation source: healthy gut G | host: Homo sapiens
TTGACTTCAAGAGAAATTCAAAGACGGAATTCCGGCAACTGTTATCGGCATTGAGTACGATCCCAACAGAACCGCTAACATCGCGCTGATCTGCTATGCAGACGGCGAGAAAGCATATATCCTTGCACCGCCAGGGCCTTACAAACGGCATGAAGGTTATGAGCGGCGAGCACGCAGAGGCTAAGGTCGGTAACTGCTTACCGTTATCCTTAATCCCGGTTGGTGCACAGGTTCACAACATTGAATTACAGCCTGGCAAAGGCGGCCAGTTAGTACGTTCCGCAGGAAACGCAGCTCAGTTAATGGCAAAAGAAGGAAAGTACGCTACACTTCGTTTACCGTCCGGCGAGATGAGAATGGTTCCGATCAGCTGCCGCGCTACTATCGGTGTTGTTGGCAACGGCGACCACAACCTGATCAATATCGGTAAGGCTGGTAGAAAACGTCACATGGGTATTCGTCCGACTGTCCGTGGTTCTGTTATGAACCCGAATGACCATCCGCATGGTGGTGGTGAAGGCAAGACCGGTATCGGCCGTCCGGGTCCGTGCACACCGTGGGGCAAGCCTGCTCTTGGTCTTAAGACAAGAAAGAAAAACAAACAGTCTAACAAACTGATCGTAAGAAGAAGAAACGGTAAGGCGTAATCGATAGGAGGTAAAACGATGGCTCGTTCACTTAAAAAAGGACCATTTGCTGATGCTAGCTTACTGAAAAGGGTAGACGCTATGAACGAGGCAGGACAGAAACAGGTTATCAAAACCTGGTCCCGCCGTTCTACGATCTTCCCGCAGATGGTTGGTCATACAATCGCAGTACATGACGGAAGAAAGCATGTACCGGTATACGTAACAGAGGATATGGTAGGTCACAAGCTCGGTGAGTTCGTTGCTACAAGAACTTACAGAGGCCACGGAAAAGACGAGAAGAAGTCCGGTCGTAAATAACTAAGACGCTTTGAAAGGTTTTATCAATGGCTAAGGGACATAGAAGTCAGATTAAGAGAGAAAGAAATGCAAATAAAGATACAAGACCCTCTGCAAAGCTGTCTTATGCAAGAGTATCTGTTCAGAAGGCTTGTTTCGTATTAGATGCCATTAGAGGCAAGGACGTTCAGACTGCACTTGGTATTGTAACTTACAATCCCAGATATGCGTCCAGCTTAATCGAGAAATTATTAAAGTCTGCAATCGCAAACGCTGAAAATAACAACGGTATGAATGCCGAGAACCTGTATGTGGAGGAGTGCTTCGCTAACAAGGGACCGACCATGAAGAGAGTAAAGCCGAGAGCACAGGGCAGAGCTTACAGGATCGAGAAGAGAATGAGCCATATCACGATTGTGCTCAATGAGAGATAGGAGGCAGTTATGGGACAGAAAGTTAATCCACACGGCATGAGAGTCGGTGTTATTAAAGACTGGGATTCCAGATGGTATGCTGAAGCTGATTTCGCTGACAACCTGGATAGAGGATCACGAGATCAGAACCTTCCTTAAGAAGAAGATTATACAGCGCCGGCATTTCCAAAATCGAAATCGAGCGCGCTTCTGATAGAATCAAGATCATCGTTCATACAGCAAAACCGGGCGTTGTGATCGGTAAGGGCGGAGCTGAGATCGAGAAATTAAAAGCTGAAGTCCAGAAGATGACCGACAAGAAGCTGTTTGTAGATATCAAAGGAAGTTAAGAGACCGGACCGCGATGCCCAGTTAGTAGCTGAGTCCATCGCACAGCAGTTAGAGAACCGTGTTTCCTTCCGTCGTGCCATGAAGTCCACCATGGGCCGTTCCATGAAGGCTGGCGTTCTTGGTATCAAGACTGCCGTAGGCGGACGTCTTGGCGGCGCTGATATCGCGTGTACAGAGTTTTACAGCGAGGGAACTATCCCGCTTCAGACATTAAGAGCAGATATTGACTATGGTTTCGCTGAGGCAGACACAACCTACGGCAAGCTTGGCGTTAAAGTTTGGATCTACAAAGGCGAAGTTCTTCCGACTAAAGGAAATAAGGAAGGGAGCGATAAATAATGTTAATGCCGAAAAGAGTAAAGCGTCGTAAACAGTTCCGCGGTACCATGGCCGGTAAAAGCTTTAAGAGGAAATACAATCTCAACGGTGAGTATGGCCTGATCGCCACTGAGCCGTGCTGGATCAAGTCCAACCAGATCGAGGCAGCCCGTGTTGCCATGACTCGTTACATCAAGCGTGGTGGTAAAGTATGGATTAAAATTTTCCCGGATAAGCCAGTAACAGCTAAACCAGCAGAAACTCGTATGGGTTCCGGAAAAGGTGCTCTGGAGTACTGGGTAGCAGTAGTAAAGCCAGGCCGTGTTATGTTCGAGATCGCTGGCGTTCCAGAAGAAACAGCAAAGGAAGCTCTTCGTCTTGCTATGCACAAACTTCCCTGCAAGTGTAAGATTGCTTCTAAAGCAGATTTAGAAGGCGGTGATAACAGTGAAAATTAATAAGTATGTAGAAGAATTAAAAGCGAAAACCGCTGCAGAGTTAAATGAAGAATTAGTTGCAGCAAAGAAGGAGCTCTTTAACTTAAGATTCCAGAACGCAACCAACCAGTTAGATAACACAAGCAGAATCAAAGAAGTTCGCAAGAACATCGCCAGAATTCAGACTGTTATCACAGAGAAGGCAAGAGTTGCTAACTAATTCATAACAGCGCCGTTCTGTCAGACAGATCACAGGACGCTATTATGACACACGCCGATGCGTGTGACTGAACGAAATTTGAAAGGAGACTATCCGTCGTGGAAAGAAATCTGAGAAAAACCCGTACGGGTAAGGTAGTCAGCAATAAAATGGACAAAACCATCGTAGTTGCTATCGAAAACCACGTAAAACATCCACGTTAATCGGTAAGATTGTTAAGAGAACTTATAAATTAAAAGCTCATGATGAGAAGAATGAGTGCGGTATCGGCGATACAGTTAAAGTGATGGAGACAAGACCGTTATCCAAGGATAAGAGATGGAGACTTGTTGAGATCATCGAGAAGGCAAGATAGTCGGTAGTGATTCGAGGAAGGAGTATCAGGCATGATTCAGCAGGAGAGCAGATTAAAAGTTGCCGACAATACCGGCGCGAAAGAATTTCTTTGTATCCGCGTTATGGGCGGTTCTACTAGAAGATATGCGAATATTGGCGATATCATCGTAGCCAGCGTTAAAGATGCAACACCAGGCGGCGTTGTAAAGAAAGGCGATGTAGTTAAGGCCGTTGTTGTACGTACAGTGAAAGGTGCCCGCCGTAAAGACGGTTCCTATATCAAGTTCGATGAGAACGCAGCAGTTATCATCAAGGATGACAAGACTCCCAGAGGAACCCGTATCTTTGGGCCGGTTGCAAGAGAGCTTCGTGAGAAACAGTTCATGAAGATTGTTTCCCTGGCTCCGGAAGTATTATAAGGAGGTGCCAGGTAATGCATAAGATCAGAAAAGACGATATGGTAAAAATTATCGCTGGTAAAGATAAAGACAAGACCGGTAAGGTTCTTGATGTAGATACAAAGAAGAACACAGTTCTGGTTGAGGGCTGCAACATGGTGACAAAGCATACCAAACCGAGCCAGACAAACCAGACCGGCGGTATCGTTCATCAGGAAGCTGCCATTGACATCTCCAACGTTATGCTGCTCGTAGACGGAAAAGCTACAAGAGTTGGCTTTGAAGTAAAAGATGGCAAAAAAGTTCGTGTTGCAAAGGCAACCGGTAAAGTAATTGACTAATAGCAGAGAGGAGGAAAAACAAGTTGGCTAGATTAAAAGAAATGTATCAGAGCGAAATCGTAGACGCTATGATCAAAAAATTCGGATATAAGAATATCATGGAAGTGCCGAAGCTCGATAAGATCGTTATCAACATGGGCGTAGGCGAAGCAAAAGACAACGCGAAAGTCCTTGACTCTGCAGTTCGTGACCTTGAGATCATCACAGGTCAGAAGGCAGTTCTTACAAAGGCTAAGAAGTCTGTCGCAAACTTCAAACTCAGAGAGGGCATGGCTATCGGCTGTAAAGTTACCCTGCGTGGCGAGAAGATGTATGAGTTCGCTGATCGTCTGATCAACCTGGCTCTTCCGCGAGTAAGAGACTTCCGCGGTGTAAATCCGAACGCATTTGACGGCAGAGGTAACTATGCTCTGGGTATCAAAGAGCAGTTTATCTTCCCTGAGATCGAGTACGATAAAATTGACAAGACCAGAGGTATGGACGTTATTTTCGTTACAACCGCTAAAACGGACGAAGAGGCCCGTGAGCTTTTAACATTATTCAACATGCCGTTTGCAAAGTAATTTAGGAGGATTTATCCATGGCAAAGACTTCAATGAAGATCAAACAGCAGCGTCCGGCAAAGTTCTCCACAAGAGAATATAACCGCTGCAGAATCTGCGGCCGTCCGCATGCATATCTGAGAAAATACGGCATTTGCAGAGTTTGCTTCCGTGAATTAGCTTACAAGGGCGAGATCCGGGAGTAAAGAAGGCTAGCTGGTAGGCCGAAAGCAACTTAGTGAGCCGGAGCCGCAGGCGACAGGCGAGCTTAGTGCGAGGCCGTTCCCGAATCTGGCTGTGACCACTTGATGAGCCATACAGGCGAATCATAGAGGGAACGCCCATCCCGAACCTTAGCGAATACAAAGTATGAGCTTAGTTGAGGGATGTTTCCGACAGCTTAGCTGAGGGAACTGTCGTGGCCGGTGGCTCTTACTAAGACGCAAGGCCCGTTCTTCACCCCACGGTAGAAGAACCATCCCTGTGACGCCCCAGGCGTTTCACAGGGAAACTTTTCGCCGTCCGGAACACTCCTGTCAGCGCAGGATCCCTGCGAACCACAGTGACAAACCAACATCCATAAGGAGGAAATTTAATCATGACAATGAGCGATCCGATTGCAGATATGCTTACAAGAATCCGTAATGCCAACACTGCAAAACACGATACAGTAGATGTTCCGGCTTCCAAGATGAAATTAGCTATCGCTGATATCCTTGTAAAAGAGGGCTACATTAAGAAATATGACATCGTTGAGGATGGCGGCTTCCAGACCATCCGTATTGCCTTAAAGTATGGCAAGGACAAAAACGAGAGGATCATCTCCGGCATCAAGAAGATCTCCAAACCGGGTCTTCGTGTATATGCCGGCAAGGAAGACATGCCGAAGGTACTTGGCGGACTTGGTATCGCCATCGTATCCACCAACCACGGTGTGATCACTGACAGAGAAGCCCGTGAGCTGGGCGTAGGCGGAGAAGTTCTCGCTTTCGTTTGGTAATTTAGGATTTATCCCCACCGCCCGCAAAGCCCGGGAGATCCCAGGAAGGGCGGCGGGTGAAGGACAGACGTCAGGAGACTGCGGCCTGTCCCGTGGACAATATAACATAGAAACTGAAAACAGAACGTGTAAAAGCGTGCTCCGAGAATCTAAGTAGGAGGTATAAGGCATGTCACGTATTGGTAGAATGCCGGTAGCGATTCCAGCAGGCGTAACTGTAGAGATCGTAAACAATTATATGACTGTAAAAGGTCCGAAGGGAACACTTGAGAGACAGCTTCCGGTTGAAATGGAAATCTAAACAGGAAGACGGTAATGTGATCGTAACAAGACCGAACGATTTAAAGAAAATGAAATCTTTACACGGTCTCACAAGAACCTTAATTGACAACATGATTCATGGTGTAACAGAAGGCTATGAGAAAGTGCTGGAAGTTAACGGCGTAGGTTACAGAGCAGCGAAGCAGGGCAAGAAATTATCACTTTCCCTTGGTTATTCCCATCCGGTAGAGATGGAAGATCCCGAAGGCATTGAGACTGTTCTGGAAGGACAGAACGTGATCATCGTTAAGGGCATCAACAAAGAGAAAGTCGGCCAGTATGCGGCTGAGATCAGAAGCAAGAGAGAGCCGGAGCCGTACAAGGGCAAGGGTATCAAATATGCTGATGAGGTTATCAGACGTAAAGTTGGTAAGACTGGTAAAAAGTAATTTAAGGAGTGTGAAAATGGTTAGTAAGCAGTCAAGAAGCGAAATCCGCAGAAAAAAGCATTCTAGATTACGCAACCGCTTTGCTGGTACAGCAGAGAGACCGCGTTTAGCAGTTTTCAGAAGCAATAATCATATGTATGCCCAGATCATCGACGACTCCGTTGGACATACCTTAGCTTCTGCTTCCACTCTTGAGAAAGAGATCAAGGCTGAGTTAGAGAACACAGATACCGTTGATGCAGCTGCATACGTTGGAACAGTGATCGCAAAGAGAGCAATCGAAAAGGGAATTACCGAGGTCGTTTTCGACCGCGGCGGTTTCATCTATCAGGGTAAGATTCAGGCCTTAGCAGATGCAGCCCGTGAGGCTGGTCTCGTATTCTAATAGAGAGGAGAAAACAGCATGAAGCGTACAATCATTGATGCAGGTCAGTTAGAAGCTGAATGACAAAGTTGTTGCCATCAAGCGCGTATCCAAGACTGTAAAAGGTGGACGTACCATGAGATTTTCCGCTCTGGTAGTAGTAGGCGACGGCAATGGTCACGTAGGCGCAGGCCTTGGTAAAGCAGGTGAGGTTCCGGAAGCTATCCGTAAAGGTAAAGAAGCTGCTATGAAGAACCTTGTAGAGATCCCGATGGACGAGAACAACAGTATCCCGCACGACTTCCTTGGAAAGTTCGGAAGCGCATCCGTACTTTTAAAGAGAGCTCCGGAAGGTACTGGTATCATCGCAGGCGGCCCGGTACGTTCCGTAGTGGAGCTTGCAGGAATCAAGAACATCCGTACAAAATCTTTAGGCTCCAACAACAAGACAAACGTAGTTTTGGCTACAATCGAGGGTCTTACAAACTTAAAGACTCCGGAAGAGGTTGCTAAGAACCGCGGCAAATCTGTTGAAGAAGTTGTTTGCTAATAGGAGGATAGAAAAATGGCAGAGAAGTTAAAGATCACATTGGTGAAATCCCCGATCGGAGCAGTTCCGAAGCAGAGAGCAACCGTTGAAGCTTTAGGTTTAAAGAAGCTTCATAAGACAGTTGAAATACCGGATAACGGTGCAGTAAGGGGCATGATCCAGAGCGTTAGACATTTAGTAAAAGTTGAAGAAATCTAATCTTGATATAGAGTAAGGAGGTGCAGTGATGAACTTATCTAATTTACATCCTGCTGAAGGATCCAAGCACAGCGATAGTTTCAGAAGAGGCCGCGGCCACGCTTCCGGAAACGGTAAGACAGCTGGTAAGGGACACAAAGGACAGAAAGCTCGTTCAGGAGCTCCGAGACCAGGATTTGAAGGCGGTCAGATGCCTTTATACAGACGTCTTCCGAAGAGAGGCTTTAAAATATCAATTCTAAGACCATCGTAGGTATCAACGTAAGTAAGCGCACTTGAGAGATTCGACAACGACTCCACAGTTTCTGTTGAGACTTTAATGGAGTGCGGTCATTGTAAAGAACCCGCAGGACGGCGTTAAGATTCTTGCAAACGGTGAGTTAACAAAGAAACTTAACGTGAAGGCTAATGCGTTCAGCGAAGCTGCAAAAGCAAAAATTGAAGCATTAGGTGGAACCTGCGAGGTGATCTAATATGTTAAATTCGATACAAAAAGCATTTAAGGTGAAAGAAGTCCGCGAGCGGCTTCTTTACACCTTCATGATGCTGATTGTGATCCGGATCGGTTCCTGTCTGCCGATCCCGGGGGTTAGATGCCAGCTTTCTGAAGGAGTTCTTCACGAATCTTCAGAATTCCGGCATGGGCTTTCGTCAACGCGATCACTGGCGGATCCTTTTCCAACATGTCGCTGTTTGCACTGAGCATTACCCCGTATATCACATCTTCCATTATTATGCAGCTTATGACCATTGCGATCCCCAAGCTTGAGGAGATGCAGAAGGAAGGCGAAGACGGAAGAAAGAAGATCGCGGAGTATACCGATACCTTACTGTGGCACTGGCGCTGTTCCAGTCCTCGCTATGGCGATCGGTTTCGGCGGCAAGGGACTTTTATGAGGATGCCCAGAACGTGACTGGGGCTATTGACCGTTATCGCAATGACTGCAGGTTCTGCCCTTCTTATGTGGATCGGTGAACGAATCACCGAAAAGGGAGTGGGCAACGGTATTTCTATCGTGCTTCTGATTAATATCATTTCAACCATCCAAGCAGGATATGATTACGCTCTATGAGCGTTTTCTGCAGGGCAAGATTGTGGCGGTTGCAGTTGTAACAGCCGTGATTATCGTAGCGGTTATCGTAGCGATGGTTGTATTTGTTATCATTTTACAGGATGCAGAGCGGAGAATTCCGGTTCAGTATTCTAAAAAGATGCAGGGACGTAAGATGGTTGGCGGTCAGTCCACAAGCATCCCGTTAAAAGTAAATACAGCAGGTGTTATTCCTGTTATCTTTGCTTCATCCCTGATGTCTTTCCCGGTGGTAATTGCTGGATTTTTCCAGGTTAATTATGACACCATCGGAGGAAAGATTCTTCTGGCTCTGAATTCCAGCTCAACTGTCTGGTTTAATCCAGAGCGTCCGGCTTATTCAGTTGGTTTAATTGTCTACATCGCGTTGATTATTGTGTTTGCGTATTTCTACACATCCATTACATTCAACCCGCTTGAAGTAGCAAACAACATGAAGAAATCCGGCGGCTTCATCCCTGGCATTCGTCCAGGAAAGCCAACATCCGATTACCTGGATGGAATTTTTGAACTATATTATTTGATTGGTGCCTGCGGACTGATCATTGTCTGCCTGGTTCCGATTATTGTCTCTGGACTGTTCTCAGTGAGCCGTCTCTCCTTCGGAGGTACTTCTCTTATCATTATCGTGCAGGTGTAGTACTTGAGACAATCAAAGCAGTCGAATCACAGATGCTGGTTCGCAACTATAAAGGATTCTTAAACGACTAAGACTGGAAAACGGCTGGTTCAATATGCTTACTTTACGGCTGGAGGTGGCCGGAGACACTTTTCCTGCCTGGAGGCGATTCTGTTGTATATAGGGAGATTGGAGTAACCATTATGAAGATTGTTATGTTAGGAGCACCGGGAGCCGGAAAAGGAACACAGGCTCAGAGAATTGCAGAAAAATACGGCATTCCGCACATTTCTACCGGAGATATTTTCCGTTCCAATATCAAGGCAGGCACAGAGCTTGGTAAAAAGCAAAATCGTTCATCGATCAGGGGCTTTTAGTACCGGACGAGGTAACGATCGGCATGTTCTTGACCGGATCCATGCCAGGCTGACTGCAAGAACGGCTATATTCTGGATGGATTCCCAAGAACGATCCCGCAGGCAGAGAGTCTGACAGAGGCGCTGGCAGCAAACGGCGAGGCGATTGATTTCGCGCTCAACGTAGATGTGCCGGATGCAAACATCGTAAACCGCATGGCAGGACGCCGTGCGTGCTTAAGTGCGGCGCTACCTACCACATCCAGTTCGCAGCACCGAAAAAAAGAAGGAATCTGCGACAAGTGCGGTTCTGAGCTGGTGCTTCGTGATGATGACCAGCCTGAAACAGTTCAGAAACGTCTGGAAATATACCATGACCAGACACACCCGCTGATCGAGTACTATGAGAAGAAGGGCGTTCTTCATACGGTAGACGGTACACAGACCATGGAAGACGTATTCAAGAACATTACGGATATTTTGGGAGCTTAAAACATGGCAGTGACGATAAAATCTCCCAGGGAGATTGAACTGATGCGTGAGGCGGGAAGAATTCTCGCCAAAACGCATGAGGAACTGGCGAAGAATCTTCGGCCGGGCATGTCCACCTGGGATATTGATCATATGGGAGAGGAAATCATCCGGAGTTACGGCTGCATTCCCTCGTTCAAAAATTACAACGGCTATCCCGCATCGATCTGCGTCTCTGTCAATGATGAGGTTGTACATGGAATCCCGCACAAGGAACATTTCCTCGATGAGGGAGACATCGTCAGTCTGGATGCAGGAGTGATCTACAAAGGATACCACTCAGACGCAGCCCGGACTTACGGCATCGGAGAGATCGACGATGATGCCAAAAACTGATTGAAGTTAACCAGACAGAGCTTCTTTGAGGGAATTAAATTTGCCAAAGCTGGCAATCATCTCAATGACATCTCTGCAGCGATCCAGAAATATGCCGAAAGTTTCGGCTTTTGGTGTTGTCAGGGATCTGGTTGGTCATGGAATCGGTTCCCATCTGCATGAGGATCCGGAGATTCCGAATTTTGCAAGAAAAAGAAAAGGAATCCTCTTACAGCCCGGCATGACGCTCGCGATCGAGCCGATGATTACCGAGGGCAGCTACGAAGTAGTCTGGCTCGATGATGACTGGACCGTCATGACGGAAGATGGCGGCTGGGCTGCTCATTATGAAAATACGATTCTTATTACAGAGGGCGAACCTGAGATCCTTTCCTTATAAAGAAGAAGTAAGCTGGGGAAGTTTTTATGAATACCTAAGCAGGCTTTCCGATTACAGTATGTACGCATCTTGAGGCAGATGTCCGAGCCGATCAATAAGGCGGGCAATGGCAAAAATTCTTTGTCGAAGACAAATCTGCATGAATTTTTGCCCTGTTTGGAACTAAGTGAGCAAATAGGCAAGCGAACAAACTGTAATCTGAGAAGCCTGGGCGGGAGCGGGAAACACCTGTCTACAGAAACGGAGATCAGAATGACGGAATATGGAACTGGCTGTTGGTCCGCTCGGATGCCACGAAACGGAATTATATTATAGTCAGAGAAGATGCACGCTACGTGTATCTGGCAGAGCACTAAAACCGCCGCCAAGCCGAAACGCAAAGAGAAAGCACGTGCAGTTCTCCCACAAATGGGATGAGGCGCTGGCAGCCCAGTTTGCGGACGGCGCGGCAGTCCAGGATGAAGCGATCCGCTATTTCATTCAGAAATCATTGCAGGGAATATAGAATGTCGAAAGCAGATGTAATTGAGATTGAGGGCGTAGTAGCAGAGAAGCTGCCGAACGCTATGTTTAAGGTAGAACTGGAAACGGACACAATCAGCGGAAAACTCCGTATGAACTACATCCGTATTCTGCCGGGCGATAAGGTTACAATGGAAATGTCGCCATACGATCTCTCTAAGGGAAGAATCATTTGGAGAGATAAATAAAGACCAATCCATTTTTCTCAATAAAAATATTGAGAGAAGTTAAATTTCGCTTGCATTATAGGATTTTAAATGTTATAATGCTTTAGCGAACTTTGTTGGAAGCATCAGGTAAGATCCGCCCTTTTTGTCCTTTCACGGCACAGGGATGGAACGAGTCTGTTGTACCTGTAAGTCCGACCAGGACTGCAATAGGTTATAAAAATTGTATGTCCGAGATTGGACGGACTATTACGGAAAGGAGAATTACTGTGAAAGTTAGATCATCAGTAAAACCGATTTGCGAAAAGTGCAAGGTTATCAAGAGAAAAGGCAGTATCAGAATTATCTGTGAGAATCCTAAACACAAACAAAGACAGGGTTGATCGCCGCAGATCATCTGTATTTTTTCGCGCGGCTTTGGCATGACGCGCCAGGATGCGTTGTTCATGCCGGCAAATTTTTATTTCTACTAAATTAAATGGAGGTACACTCATGGCTCGTATTTCAGGTGTTGATTTACCAAGGGAAAAACGTGTCGAAATCGGCTTAACTTATATCTACGGTATCGGTAGAGCAAGTGCAGACCGTATTCTTGCTGCGGCTGGTGTAAATCCTGACACCCGTGTAAAGGATTTAACCGATGACGAAGTAAAGAACATTGCAGCAGTAATCGCAGAGACTCAGACTGTTGAAGGTGACTTACGTCGTGAGATCGCTTTAAACATCAAGAGACTTCAGGAGATTGGCTGCTACAGCGGTATTCGTCACAGAAAGAGCCTTCCGGTTCGTGGTCAGAAGACAAAGACCAACGCTAGAACTCGTAAGGGTCCGAGAAAGACAGTAGCAAACAAGAAGAAATAAGTTTTGTAAGTAACAAAGGTGAAAATGAATCACGTTGCATGTTTTAAAGACAGGAAACAGGATTCAATATTTGAGAAAGTAGGTTAGTTTAAAATGGCTAAAAAGTGTCCACTGGCAAGAAAGTGACAAAAAGCGTAGTAAAGAAAAACGTTGAACGCGGACAGGCGCACATCCAGTCATCTTTTAATAACACAATCGTTACTTTAACAGATGCACAGGGTAATGCCTTATCATGGGCAAGTGCAGGCGGTCTGGGATTTAGAGGTTCAAGGAAATCTACTCCATATGCAGCTCAGATGGCTGCAGAAACTGCAACGAAGGCAGCTCTTATCCATGGCTTAAAGTCCGTTGACGTTATGGTTAAAGGACCGGGCTCTGGCCGTGAGGCTGCTATCCGTGCCCTTCAGGCATGTGGTCTTGAAGTAACAAGCATTAAGGACGTAACACCGGTTCCGCACAACGGATGCCGTCCGCCGAAACGTAGAAGAGTCTAATTAGGAGGAAGTAAAGTGGCAGTTGATAGAGTTCCTGTACTTAAAAGATGTAGATCTCTTGGTCTTGATCCCATTTATTTAGGAATAGATAAAAAATCCAACAGAGAATCAAAAAAAGGCAACAAGAAAGTGAGTGAGTACGGCCTTCAGTTAAGAGAAAAGCAGAAAGCAAAATTCATTTACGGTGTGCTTGAGAAGCCTTTCCGCAACTACTACAAGAAAGCTGAGCGCTTAAACGGACAGACTGGTGAAAACCTGATGATCCTGTTAGAGAGCAGACTTGACAACGTTCTGTTCCGTATGGGCTTCGGCAGAACAAGAAAAGAGACAAGACAGATCGTTGACCACAAGCACGTTCTTGTAAACGGCAAGTGCGTAAACATCCCGTCTTATCTTGTAAAAGCCGGTGATGTGATCGAAATCAAAGAGAAGCACAAAGGCGACACAAGATACAAGATGATCCTTGACGTGACTGCTGGCCGTCTGATCCCGGCCTGGTTAGAGGTTGACCAGGAGAACTTAAAGGGTACAGTGAAAGCTCTGCCCACAAGAGAAGAGATCGACGTTCCGGTTGATGAGATGCTCATCGTAGAGTTATACTCCAAATAAAAATGATTCACCGAAGCGGCAGCTGCCGGGGACCGGCCTGTTTTATACGGGCCTGGTTTCTCGTGGGCCGCCGCTTCGGGCATTTTGTTGCCCAGCATGTAAAAAAAGGTCCTCTCGGGCCTTTTTTGAGCCAAAGCATACCCAAAAGGAGGGGCTTTTTTGTGTTCGATTTTGAGAAACCAAACATTGAGATTGCTGAGATTTCCGAAGATAAAAATACGGAAAGTTTGTCGTAGAGCCGCTGGAGAGGGGCTACGGTACAACTCTGGGTAACTCCCTGAGAAGAATCATGCTTTCTTCTTTACCGGGTTCTGCTGTCAGCCAGGTGAAAATCGACGGAGTTCTGCATGAGTTCAGTTCCATTTCCGGTGTCAAGGAAGATGTGACTGAGATCATCATGAACGTTAAGAGCTTAGCGATCAAGAATAACAGCGATACAAACGAGCCGAAGACCGCCTACATCGAGTTTGAGGGCGAGGGTGTCATCACAGCCGCCGATATCCAGACGGACGCTGACATCGAGATCTTAAACCCGGAGCAGGTCATCGCCACCTTAAGCGGCGGAGCCGACAGCTAAGTTCTATATGGAGCTTACCATCACCAACGGCCGCGGCTATGTAAGTGCTGATAAGAACAAGAGCGACGACCTTCCCATCGGCGTGATCGCCGTGGATTCCATCTACACACCAGTTGAGCGTGTCAATATGACCGTTGAGAACACCCGTGTGGGTCAGGTGACAGACTATGACAAGCTGACACTGGAGATCTACACCAACGGCACGCTTGATCCGGATGAGGCCGTGAGCCTTGCAGCGAAGGTCTTAAGCGAGCATCTGAATCTCTTTATCGATCTTTCTGAGAATGCCAAGACCGCAGAGGTTATGGTAGAGAAAGAAGATAATGAAAAAGAAAAAGTTCTTGAGATGAACATTGACGAGCTGGAGCTTTCCGTTCGTTCCTATAACTGTCTCAAGAGAGCAGGCATCAACACAGTTGAAGAGCTCTGCAGCCGTACCTCCGAGGACATGATGAAGGTGAGAAACCTTGGAAGAAAGTCCCTGGAAGAGGTACTGGCAAAGTTAAAAGGAGCTGGGCTTACAGCTCAATTCCAGCGACGAGCAGTAATTTTAGAAACAGCACTGGGGCGGTAAGACCAAAGATGCGCGTCCCGGCGCAGGACAATTTATGGAAATACGGCGGCTGTCCAGTAAGACCAGAAGATGCGTGGATGGCTGTCCCACAAATGGAGGATTAAAATCATGGCAGGTTACAGAAAACTTGGAAGAACTTCTGATCAGAGAAAGGCTATGTTAAGAAGCCAGGTAACAAATCTTTTATATCATGGAAAGATCGTTACCACTGAGGCAAGAGCAACAAAGAAGTGAAGAAGATCGCTGAGGGTCTGATCGCTCTGGCAGTGAAAGAAAGATAACTTCGAGACCGTTAAAGTTACCGCTAAGGTAGCTCGCAAAGACGAGAACGGCAAGAGAGTAAAAGAAGTTGTTGACGGTAAGAAAGTTACCGTTTACGACGAAGTTGAGAAGGAGATCAAGAAGGATATGCCGTCCAGACTTCACGCTAGAAGACAGATGCTGAAGGTTCTCTACGATGTAACAGACGTTCCGACTGCAAGAGCAGGCAAGAAGAAAACACTAAGAAGGTAGATATGCCGGCTAAGCTGTTTGATGAGCTTGCACCGAAGTACGCTAACCGCAATGGTGGTTACAGCCGTATCGTTAAGATCGGTCCGTAAAGGGCGACGGCGCTATGGAAGTTCTGTTAGAGCTGGTATAATTTAGATAGACGTTGTATCTCAAACAGAGTGTACATCTGCATTTCGTTGAGATTCGCCGCAGTGCGGAATCTACGGAACGGGGGAGGTACATAGGAGTAGAAGGAGGAAAAACCGTGCGAAAAAACTCTGGTATGTGGAAAACAATAAGTCGGAAGGAAAAACTTCGCCGTGTTCTGCTGATAATCTTTGGTGCGGGGGTCATTGCACTTGCCGGCGTATCTTATCAATATGTGAAGAACGCGGTTCCCGACCGCATCAATGTGGTGGTGGACCGGCAGGAGCAAAGTTCGCTTTGGGCTGCCGTTTCGGGCATTGCTGGAAAGTGAGAGCGAGGAGGTGCTTCTAAACGGCAGCTCTAAAATTCCGTCCGACCAGATCCATCTGCAGCTCAACCAGCCCTTTTCCATCTATTCTGAACAGGAGGGAACGTACCGTTTAAGTCTCAAACTCTTTGGAATATGGAAATTAAAGGATATCGAGGTAGATGTGTCGGACGTCCAGTATGCGGTTCCTGTGGGCTGCCGGTGGGTATTTACATGAAATCCGATGGACTGATGGTGATCGGAACCGGAAAGGTGACGGCACAGACGGGGAAGTGATGGATCCGGCGGACGGAATCCTGCGTTCTGGAGACTATATCGAGGCAATCAACGGGACGCCGGCGACGGACAAGAAAGATATGATACGGGCGGTCAAGGAAGCGGGAAATATGGCTCTGACACTTTCAGTGCGCCGCGAGGGAGAGACGATGGATGTACAGATGACGCGGGTACAGACGCAGGAGGGAGACTATAAGCTGGGGCTGTGGATCCGCGACGATACGCAGGGCATCGGTACGATGACCTATGTATGTGCTAACGGCGCGTTTGGAGCGCTGGGACACGGTATCAGCGACGGAGACACGGGACTTCTGGTGCAGACCTCCGGCGGCGAACTATACGATACGGAGATTCTGGGCGTGGAGAAGGGAAGTTTCGGAAAGCCGGGCGTGATGTCGGGCGTTATTTACTATGGAAATCAGTCGCGGCTGGGAAGTGTGGAGGCTAATACGGATCAGGGCATTTTCGGGACGGCAAATCCGCGCTTTTTAAGCCGGGTAAAGAACCCTGCAATTCCGATCGGTTATCGTCAGGACGTCAAAAAGGCCGTGCCTGCATCCGCAGCAGCGTGTCCGGGGAATTGAAAGACTACGAGATTGAGATTCAGAAAATAGACCACTCCTCCAACCGCCACAACAAGGACATGGTCATCCGCGTAACCGATCCGGAACTTTGTCCCTGACCGGCGGATCGTCCAGGGTATGAGCGGCAGCCCCATCATCCAGAACGGAAAACTCATCGGAGCAGTCACGCACGTTTTTATTCAGGATTCGACGCGTGGGTATGGGATTCTGGTGGAGAATATGCTGGGACATTGAATCTGGATGCAAAGTAACTGTTTACAGGTGAGAATTTTCTGGACTGAAAATTCCATATGATACAGTTCTGGCAGCAGATTTTGCCGATTTGGAATGCGCAGAATCGGCAAAATCCTGTTGCTGAGCACACGTGTCTGAACAGTAATATGCAAAGTGCAAAGTTTTGGCTCTCTTTATTGACAGAATATAAAAAGCGTATATAATGGAGCAAATTACATATATTTGGCAAAACAGTTGAAAAGCTGCGACGCAAAGCTATAGGGCCTGTAAAATGGCAGCCAGTTGCATTAACACGGTAACAGAGTATGTTATAGTTGTATGGCTATGGTGTATCTCTGTTTTTTTGTTGGAATTTATCGAAACCCGATCTGCAAAGATGGAATTTCCATGTTCGGAAACCGGTCATGGAGGTTTTATAATTGCGTGTATTTTGTCTATCTTTCGACTGGAATCGGTAAAACGCGGTGATAAGGGATCGTCAGATAAACGTATGGCGGCTGGGCGGCAGAAGGTTTATAGCGGAATCTTAACAGATACGGTCAGCTACAATATATGCTTATATATAATTTGCATTTTGCGTAATTTATTTTGCATCAAAAAAGAATTGATAGACAGAATAAGCGTCAAGTGTCGAATTGCGCGATCAAAACGAGTTGAAACTTGTTAAAAAAGAATTTATAATTATCTTAATCATCACAGGCGCCGAGGAGGAGAATTTTATGGCAGAAATGAAGATTGCGATCGCAGAGGATAATCGTCAGGCATTGGATATGCTTGGAAATATACTGGAAAGTGATAAGGAGATTCAGGTGGTCGGAAAAGCGGAAAACGGAACCGATGCCTATAATATGATCGTAAAGACAAAGCCGGATATTGTATTTCTGGATGTAGTGATGCCGGGAATGGATGGAATTTCGGTTATGGAGCGCATCAAGACAAATCAGGACTGTTCAGCTGACACTTCCTTTGTTATGATTACAGCTGCGAGCAGCGAGAATCTGACTGCGGATGCTTTTCGGATGGGCGCCTGTTATTACATAGTAAAGCCATTTTCGAAGGAGGCGGTCTTAGACAAGGTGCATCGCCTGAAGAATTACAGGAACCGCGCTTCGACCCTGGCGGGCAGCCGGAAGGTGGAACCGTATATGGTGTCGGCGGAGGTATGAAAGACAGAATCTGGAGAGCGATGTGACGCAGATTCTGCATGAGATTGGGATTCCGGCTCATATTAAGGGATATCAGTACCTGCGGGATGCGATTATTTTGTCAGTCAGTGATAAAGAAATGCTCGGTTCTGTGACGAAAATCCTGTACCCGACCATCGCCAAGAAGCGCCAGACCACTTCAAGCCGTGTCGAGCGGGCAATCCGCCACGCGATTGAGGTCGCATGGAGCCGCGGCAAGATGGACACGATCAATGATCTATTTGGATATACCGTCAGCACAGGGAAAGGAAAGCCGACCAATTCGGAATTTATCGCATTGATTGTTGATAAGATTTGCCTGGATTATAAGCGGGTTGTATAAAATCGTGCGGTGCTTTTTGGAGCCGAAAGTGCTGTAAGCCTTTTTAACACGATTGTAACACATTTATGAAAGTGACTGATTGCATGGGTAAATGTGTGTATGATAAGATAAAGGGGAAATAAAAGATGCAGGACTGAAAAACTGCCCCTGTATAAAACAGCTGGACAGAGAGGTCAGGAAAGCAGCTAAAAGAACGGAGAATTGCCTATGAAAAAAAAAGTACCGGCGTACAATGGAACCCTGCGGGATCACACGATTATGTGTCCGTATTGTATCAGTGAATGTTCAGGAATCCGCATCTTTGGAAAGCGTATCAAATCGATCGCCTTCTCAACGGATGTGGCAATCATCAAAAATATCAACGCGGATGCGATCATCGCAGTTTATCCGTTTACTCCGCAGGCAGCTATCTCACAGTCGATCATCAGCATCTCGGATGTGCCGGTGTTTGTCGGGGTCGGCGGCGGTCTGACCGGAGGAAAGCGTTCCGTCCGTCTGGCGCTTCAGGCAGAACATCAGGGAGCCTACGGTGTAGTGGTCAACGCGCCGATCGCGGATGAGGTCATCACGGAGATCAAGCAGGTGGTCGATATTCCGGTCATTGCGACGATTGCTTCGGTTCACACGGATGTCCGCCGCAAACTGGAGGCGGGAGCCGATATTTTAAATGTATCAGGCGCTGCCGCCACCGCATCGATGGTAGCCGAGATCCGGAAGGAGTATCCGGACGTTGCCATTATCGCGACCGGAGGACCGACGAACGAATCGATTTTGGAGACGATCGAGGCAGGAGCCAATGCGATCACGTACACGCCGCCGTCAACGGCGAGCTGTTTGCGCGGACGATGAGGAAATACAGGGAGGATCAATCCCTGATTATACAAAAGGCGGAGCGGAAGAAAACATAATTTTCTTTTCGGCTCTGTCTTTTATTTTTAGTGCGGTAAAATTTATAATTCATCCGGTACTATGCAAAATATCCAATTCAGAAAATACAGTCTGCAAATCGGAACTATTTGTCATATATTTCCCGATTTTTTCTCTGTCGCCTACTTTCTAATTCCCTGATTCTATTGTAATAATTTTAATAGGGTGCCAGATCGCGAGCGGGCACGGTTGGGAGGTAGTAGCTATGAAGAATATTCTGTTTATTGCATCGGAGGCGGTTCCATTTATCAAAACAGGAGGTTTGGCAGACGTTGTCGGATCCCTTCCAAAATGTTTTGATAAGCAGTATTTTGATGTGCGTGTCATGATCCCGAAGTATCTGTGCATCAAAGAGTCATTCCGCAATGAAATGAAGTATGTGAATCATTTTTATATGGATTATCTGGGACAGAACCGGTATGTGGGCATCCTGGAATATGAATATGAGGCGTGACCTTCTATTTTATTGATAATGAGAGTTATTTCTGGGGTGACCGTCCGTATGGGGACTGGTATTATGATCTGGAGAAGTTTTCCTTCTTCTGCAAGGCGGCTCTCTCATCTCTGCCGGTGATCGGCTTCAAGCCGGATGTCATCCACTGCCACGACTGGCAGACGGGACTTATCCGGTGCATCTCAAGGACAAATTCCACGGCGGCGAAGTTTTTCCGGGATATCAAGTCTGTCATGACGATCCACAACCTGAAATTCCAGGGTGTGTGGGATGTGAAGACCATCCAGCATTTCTCTGAGCTGCCGGACTACTATTTTACACCGGATAAGCTGGAGGCCTACAAGGACGGCAATATGTTAAAAGGCGGCATCGTATACGCGGATGCGATCACGACGGTCAGCAACACCTACGCGGAGGAGATCAAGACTCCGTTTTACGGCGAGGGACTGGACGGTCTGATGCGTGCGAGAAGCAACAGTCTGCGCGGTATCTTAAATGGTATCGATTACGATGAATTTAATCCGGAGACAGATAAACGGATCGTACAAAAATTATAACGCAAAGACATTCCGCAAGGAGAAATCCAAGAATAAAAAGGCGCTGCAGGCGGAGCTGGGACTGGCGCAGGACGAGAAAAAGTTCATGATCGGTATCGTCTCCCGTCTGACCGACCAGAAGGGACTTGACCTGGTACAGTGTGTGATGGATGAGATATGTACGGAAGATGTACAGCTGGTTGTGCTGGGAACCGGAGATGAACGGTATGAAAATATGTTCCGCCACTATGACTGGAAGTACAATGATCGTGTTTCCGCTAATATTTATTATTCGGAAGATATGTCGCATAAGGTATATGCAGCCTGTGACGCATTCTTGATGCCGTCGCTGTTTGAACCATGTGGGCTGAGCCAGCTCATGGCGCTTCGCTACGGAACCGTGCCGATCGTGCGTGAGACGGGTGGTCTCAAGGATACTGTATGGCCATACAATGAATACGATGGAACCGGAACAGGATTTTCCTTTGCTAACTACAATGCACATGAGATGCTCGACTGCATCCGCTATGCAAAATACATCTATTATAATAAGAAACGTGAGTGGAACAAGATCGTAGACCGTGGCATGGCGGCTGATTTTTCCTGGCAGACATCGGCTGGAAAATATCAGGAATTGTATGACTGGCTGATAGGATATTAATGACGGACCGAGTGATTTAGGACAGTGGTATATGTGTGGAAGAAAACAGAGGAATTAAGATAGTACAGGAGAGAAACATGACTTTTTTTTCAGGAATTGACATCAAACCAGACGCTGATGACCGGCGTGACCGGGTGGGTGGTCGCCCAGGTGCTCAAGACGATTCTGGACATCGGGCTGAACCATTCGTTCAACCCGGAGCGTCTGGTTGGATCCGGCGGTATGCCGAGTTCCCACTCATCCACTGTATGTTCGCTGGCAACGGCGGCGGCGCTGCGGTACGGAGTGGGAAGCTTTGAATTTTCCATCAGCTTTATTCTGGCGATGATTGTTATGTATGACGCGATCGGTGTCCGGCAGGAGACAGGAAAGCAGGCAAGAGTTCTGAACCGCCTGCTTTTCGAGGATTTTCTCAAGCTGGACGGCGTGGTGTTACAGGAAAAATTGAAGGAATACGTGGGGCATACGCCGATACAGGTGGCAGCAGGCGCGATTTTAGGCATTTTGATTGCATTTATTCTCGATCCGATGTTCATATAACGAACATCGGATCTTTTTCATTTTGGCTGATAGATGGTATAAATATAGGGATAACGTGTATCTAAGCGTTAAATGAAACTGAGGAAATGAGAACAGAACAATGGAACAGAGAAGAGACATAGAAAATACCAAACCTGCCTGCCGGTTAATTCTGGCGAGTGCGTCTCCGCGCCGCAGGGAGCTTTTGGAGCGGATTGGGCTGAAACCGGAGATTCATCCGAGCACTTTGGAGGAAAATCCGCTCTGTACGGAATCGGCGCAGGTTGTGATGGAACTGGCGGGACAGAAGGCGCGCGATGTGATGGCGCAGGTGCGTGAGGAGGCACGGACGACGGGAATCCCATTTTCCGGGATTATCATTGGTTCCGATACCGTTGTCAGTGTGGATGACGAGATTTTAGGAAAACCGGCGGATCGGGATGAGGCGCTTGAGATGATCGGACGGATCCAGGGGCGCAGCCACCGTGTATACACGGGCGTGGCGATCCTGACTGAGGATCGGGAGAGCTGCTTTGCGGTTGAGACGCGGGTGGATGTATATCCGATGAGCGATGCGGAGATCGAGGCGTATGTAGACTGCGGCGAGTCGATGGACAAGGCGGGCGCATACGGCATTCAGGGAAGCTTTGCCGCGCATATCCGCGGAATCGACGGTTCTTACACGAATGTGATGGGGCTGCCGGTCGGAAGACTCTATCAGGAATTGAAGCGGATCTGCCCGGAGAAGATAGAAGATCTGCTCAAGCATACGGTCTGAGGTGGGAGTCTTCTCGACTGAGATAAATCAGCCGCTCAGAGAGAATATGTGACAGAAATTGCTAAAATATGCAGGAGAAAGGGAGTATCCATGCAGAAACAGAAAAGGAAGACAAACCATATCCACCGGGCGGCGTGTGCCCTGCTTGCGGGGCTGGCGCTCAGCCTGGGGCTTTTGACTGGATGCGGCTCGGACGGCAGCACGATCGTGGTGGGAAAGAAGAATGAAAAAGGTTATTCCCGCGCGGAAGTGATGGTGATCGCCATGACGGAGAAAAAACGCTATGAGGAGGTCTGTACGGATCAGATCTGGGGCGTTTCAGTTGGAGAAAAGGGCGATGATTTTGAAACGTATCTAAAAAACAGATCCGTTCGTTTATGGATGAGCTGAAAATCATGAACCTGCTGGCAGCCGACCGGGGTTTCCCTGACTTCAGAGGAGCGGGCGGCGATGGACCGGGCAGCAGCCGAGTATTTTTTGGGCGTCTGCCGCAGTCGGCGATTGACTCGATGGGCGTGACGGAGGCGGATGTCCAGCATATCTATGAGGATTATGGTCTGGCGGAGAAGCTGGCGGGACAGCTCACGGACAATGTGGCGCTGGAGGTCAGCGACAGTGAGGCAAAGGTGATCCATGTCAGTCAGATAAAGACATCGGATGAGAGCGAGGCAGACGCCTTCCAGCGGGCGGCATCGCAGGAAGATGCCGATTTCAGTCCTGTGCCGAGGAGGCGGGGCTGACGGTGAGTGACCGGGTGCTGGGGCGCGGCGATGAGTCGGATGCCTATGAGAAAGAGGCATTTTCCCTTGCTGAGGGGCGCAGTCAGCCAGGTGATCCATGCGGACGACGCGTACTATGTGCTCAAATGTACGGACGATTACGACGAGGACGAGACGGCGGCGCGCAAGGAGCGCATCTACGAGGAGCGGAAAAACGCGCCTTTCAGGAGATCTACGATCGGTTCAGCAATACGATCTCCGTTTCTTACAGCAGCGGGCTCTGGGACAGTCTGGATCTGACCTCGGAGTTCGAGAAAAATGACGCGGATTTCTTTTGAGATTTATGCGGAATATGCGATCAAATAGGTAGTCTGTACCTGGGGCGGGCAGGCAAAAAGTAAACTTATTTTTAAAAAGGATAACAATTCGGAACAACCGCTTGACTACCGGGGAAAATTCTTCTACAATGAACGGTAATGTCCGGTCAGGCGGACATACTGTGGAGGAAAAATACATGAATATCATAAAAGCGGTCAATCTTGTATTTGATTATATAAGACGCGATGAAGAGGGCAGGTAGAGGAAGTAAAGCGCGCCCTGGATCATGTGAATCTGGAGATTGAGAAAGGCAGCTTTGTGGCGATCCTGGGACACAATGGTTCCGGCAAGTCCACATTTGCCAAAGCAGATCAATGGCATTTTGAGCCCGACCGACGGTACGCTTTTTGTATCGGAGATGGATACGAGGGACGAGGCGCATCTGTGGGATATCCGCAAAAATGCGGGCATGGTCTTTCAGAACCCGGATAACCAGATCATAGGAAATATAGTGGAAGAGGACGTCGGATTCGGTCCGGAAAATATCGGAGTTCCGACCGAGGAGATCTGGAAGCGAGTGGATGAGAGCTTAATGGCAGTCGGGATGACGATGTACCGCAAGCAGTCCGCCGAACCATCTGTCCGGCGGACAGAAGCAGCGTGTGGCGATCGCGGGCGTCATGGCAATGGAACCCAGAATGCATCGTGTTAGATGAACCGACCGCCATGCTCGATCCGAATGGACGCAAGGAGGTTATCCGCACCGTCCATGAGTTAAACCGGGCGGAAGGAATCACGATGGTGCTGATCACCCATTATATGGAAGAGGTGGTCGATGCAGACCGCGTGATCGTCATGGATGACGGTCATATCGTGATGGACGGCACGCCGAAGGAGATTTTCTCCCGCGTGGAGGAACTAAAACAATACCGGATGGATGTGCCGCTGGTGACGGAGCTTGCGTGGGAGCTGCAGAAAAGGGAATTCCGCTTCCGGATGGAATCCTTCGTAAATCGGAGCTTCTGGATGCACTGGTACCGCTTTTGAAAGAGGAATAGAGATGGCAATACAGGTAGAAGATTTGTGCTACACCTACGGCGAGGGCACGGCGTTAGAGCGCCAGGCATTAAAGCACGTAAGTTTTGAGATTCAGGACGGCGAATTTGTCGGTCTGATTGGTCATACCGGATCGGGAAAATCGACCCTGATCCAGCATTTAAACGGTCTGATCAAGCCGACCAGCGGCGACATTAAGTATCAGGGTGTCAGCATTTACAGCCAGGGTTATAAATTAAAGGATCTGCGGAGTAAAGTGGGGCTGGTGTTCCAGTATCCGGAGTACCAGCTCTTTGAGGCAGATATTTTTACAGACGTCTGTTTCGGACCGAAAAATCTGGGGCTTCCGCAGGAAGAGGTGGGAAAAACGTGCCCGCCATGCCTTAAAGCTGGTCGGCATGGATGAAAAATTTTATAAGCAGTCCCCGTTTGAACTTTCCGGCGGACAGAAACGCCGCGTCGCGATCGCGGGTGTACTGGCGATGCGTCCGGAGATGATGATCCTCGACGAGCCGACGGCGGGACTCGATCCGCAGGGGCGCGATGAGATTTTAGGTCAGATCGAGCGCCTGAACCGGGAGCACGGGCTGACGATTTTGGTGGTTTCCCACAGCATGGAGGACATGGCGCGTTACGTGGACCGCATCATGGTCATGAACGACGGCGTGAAGATGTTTGACGATACGCCGAAGGAGGTATTCCGCCATTACAAGGAGTTAGAGGCGATCGGTCTTGCCGCGCCGCAGATCACTTATGTGGTGCAGGGACTTCGGGAGCGCGGGATTCCGATCGACGACGCGATCACGACGGTAGAAGAAGCGCGGGAGGCGATTCTGGCGCTGTATAACAAGCGGAGGGAGAAACAATGATACGGGATATCACAATCGGACAGTATTATCCGGTCGAATCAGTGGTTCACCGGCTGGATCCGCGTACCAAGCTGTTTGGAACGCTGATCTACATTATTTCATTATTTTTCGCGGATAACCTGCTCTGCTATGCGGTAGCGACCGTATTTCTGGCGATGGCGGTCCGTGCCTCACGCGTACCATTTAAATTTATCGTGCGGGGACTCAAGGCGATCGTGTTCCTGTTACTTATCAGTATCAGCTTTAACCTGTTTCTGACAAATGGACGGGTGATTTTCCGGATAGGATTCTTAAAAGTGACGCATGAGGGCTTGCGGCTGGCAGTTTTCATGGGTCTGCGCCTGATCTACCTGGTGATCGGCTCCTCCGTCATGACCCTGACGACGACCCCGAACCAGCTGACGGACGGTTTGGAGAAAAAGCCTTGGATGTCTGAACCGCATCCATGTGCCGGTGCATGAGATCTCCATGATGATGTCGATCGCGCTGCGCTTTATTCCGATTCTGATTGAGGAGACGGATAAGATCATGAAGGCACAGATGGCGAGAGGCGCTGATTTTGAATCTGGTAATCTCGTACAGCGGGCAAAGAGCATGATCCCGATTCTGGTACCGCTTTTCGTATCGGCGTTCCGCCGCGCGACGGATCTGGCGATGGCGATGGAGGCGCGCTGCTACCGGGGCGGAAGTGGGCGGACCAAGATGAAGCCGCTGCATTATGAGGCAAGAGACAGGGTTACTTACCTGATCCTTCTGGTTTATTTAGGAATCGTGATCGCGCTTCGAATTTTTGTTTTAAAAGAGTGATTGCTTGAATGTGCCAGAGCGCATCTTTTATTCAAAAGGCGCATTTGAAAAAGATAGTTTAAAAGTTTAGAAGTTAGAGGATAGATACCATGAGACGAATTAAACTGGTGGTCTCCTACGATGGAACCGCCTACTGCGGGTGGCAGCTTCAGCCTAACGGAGTGACCATCGAGGAGGTGCTGAATCAGGCGCTTTCTTCTCTTTTAAAAGAGGATATCCAGGTCATCGGGGCGAGCCGGACGGATTCGGGTGTCCATGCGATGGGAAATGTGGCTGTTTTCGATACCGAGAGCCGGATTCCGGGTGATAAGATCTGCTTTGCGCTCAACCAGCGCCTGCCGGACGATGTGCGGATCCAGGCGTCGGAGGAGGTGCCGCTTACCTTTCATCCACGCAAGGCAAACTGCGTGAAAACGTATGAATACAAGATTTTGAACCGCAAGATCGATATGCCGCTGCAACGCTTATACAGCCATTTCTGCTATTTTAATCTGGATTTAGAGAAAATGCAGAAGGCGGCATCCTATCTCATCGGCGATCACGATTTCAAGAGTTTCTGTACGGTGCGGACGCAGGCGGAGGAGACGGTGCGGACGATCTACAGCCTGACCGTGACGAAGGCGGACGACCTGATTACGATCCGCATCAGCGGCAGCGGTTTCCTCTACAACATGGTCCGGATCATCGCCGGGACGCTGGTTAAGATCGGTATGGGCGTTTACCCGCCGGAGAAGATGGAGGAGATTCTGGAGGAGAAAAACCGGGCGGCAGCAGGTCCTACGATCCCGGCACGCGGGCTGACGCTCGTAAGTCTGGAGTACGAAAAAAGAGCTGGCACCGTACCTGGAGGGCGAAAATAAGCACTGGCACTATGTGCTCGATCAGAGAAATGTCCCGGAGAAGGGGCTTGCCTACCTCACGATCAAGCGCTGTGAGCCGGAAGAGCTTGACGGTGTGCTCCGTCGCGTGATCCATCAGGCATACCGAAATGGTGCGAAACAGGTATTTGTGCGGGATACGTTTGGAGAAGAGGGGAGCATCTACGGATATTACCGGCTGAGACGGCAGCCGGAGGTGGAAGAAGGCTGGCTGGAAGCCATCTACGAGGGTGAACATCAGTAAGTATGAGTAGAACATTTGATTATCTGGTCTGTTTCAGCGTCTATTCGCTGATTATCCTGATCATAGGAAAATCATCGTTCGGTGAGAGCGATTCGATTGGAAAATTTTTTATCGGAGAACGGAAATGCGGGTTCTGGCGGCTGTTTTGCACCTTCGTCGGAACCTGGGTGTCCGCTGCGACCATTCTGGGATATACGGGCAATGTTTTTGAAAATGGAACCTCAGTGATCGCCGTGACAGTTATCCCGTGGTTCATCGGCGCGGGGCTCTTGTATCTTATCAGCGGGCGTATCTATGACTGCGACCTGCTCACGATCCCGCAGTTCATCGGGGATCGCTATCATTCCCGCCTCCTGCGGACCTGCTGTGCCCTGCTGCTCTCGAGCGGTTACGTTTTTTATCTGGTGATCCAGATCAAGGGATTTGGAATCGCGGCGGCGACGCTCTTAAATATTGATTATAAAGTTGCAATTTTTCTGGTTTATCTGTTTATTCTGTATTCTACCTTTGGAGGATTCAATTCGGTTACCAAGACGGACGGCGGCAACCTCATCATGCTCACGATCAGCATAGTGGTTGTCTATTTTGTCGTGGTCGGAGGAATAGAGGGAAGCGGATTTCTGACGAACGCGGAGGTGTTTAACCGAAATGCGGCTGGCAGCGGGACGGGCAGTTTTGGAAATCTGATGAAGGATTACAGCCTTACCATGTATCTCACGATGTTTTTTGGCTGGGGTATGGGGCTGGCAACGAATCCTCAGTATCTGATCCGGATTGTGGCGGCAAAGAGCTGTGAGACGGCGCGGAAAGTCCTGATCTGGTCGCTGGTGTTCTTGACATTTTTTATTTCTGTCTGACCCAGATCGGTCTGGGACTTCGGATTCTGTTTCCTTATCTGCACTCTTACTTCGGTTCAGACGATATTTTTGTCTACGCGATTAATTATTTGATCCGCTCGCGGTTCAGCGGATTTTTCCTGATCAGCGTGATCGGCGCGTGCATGTCTACGGCGAACTCGCAGCTGCTTCTGATTGGCTCGATGATGTCCTACGATGTGGTGGCGCAGTATGGAAAATGGAAGAAAACAGAGGACCACATCCTGGGGCTGACGCAGCTCTTTATCTTTCTTGGCGGAACACTGGCGCTTCTGCTCTCCTTAAATCCACCGTCCAACAGCCTGTTTTTCGGCGCGGATATCTGGGGATTGTTTTCAGCGATTCTGACGCCGCTTCTCTACGGTACGCTTTATTATAAGCGGGCGACGAGGACGGGCGCATGGGCGGCATTTGTGACAGGGGTAGCCGGGACGGTGCTGCTTCAGCCGCGTGAGCTGCCGGTTTACTGGGGATTTCCGGTGACGCTGTGTTCGACCCTGGTTTTTGTCCTTGTCCCGGTGCTGGAGAGTATATGGAAAAAACGTGCTTGCTAAAGGCGGGCATTTGGAAACATGAAGGTGGCAGACAACAGCGAGAAGGAGGCGAAAACGAGCGATGAATAAATGGCTGAAACGTCTTTCAAATTGGTTTTTACAAATTGAAAATGAGGTCATGGTTCCATTTGTGCTGGTCGGAATCCTGGTAATCGGCAGTTTCAGTATGATTTCCCATTATAATGGCTACACGATGCAGAAAAAAACAGTGAGCTTGAGCTGGCTGATACGCTGTTTGAGGATGTAAAACCGCGATTTGAACTTCCTGGAAAAAAGCGTCTGCCGGAGGAGGAGATCGCGGAAAAATACCGGAATTTTGAGCGCGGGCGGATCCGGATTCTGAACCGTGACGGTGAGGAGATCACGGCCGGAAGCCGTTGGAAAAATACATCGGTGCTGGCAGTCAGCGAGGGGGGAAAATCCATTTGGCTGGCGGTTGAGTACCGGATAAATGAGAGAATATTCGGGGACCGCATCTTAGAGCAGCAGAGCTATCTGGTAGTCGGTGCGATCGCGGCGCTGATTCTCATCTGCCAGGCAAGTATTTTCATTTCCCACAGTATCACGCGCCCCATCCGCCGGATGAGCCATACCTGTAAAGAAATCGAGGAAAACAAGGGCAGTTATCAGAAATACCGGTTTGAGGCGGTCAGCCGCCACGACGAGATCGGGCAGCTGGCGGTTACCTTTGAGGGGCTGCTCAAAACATGGATAATTACACGAAAATGGAATATACCAGCCGGATGGCAGCGACGCTGGCGCATGAGATCAAGAACCCGATCGCGGGCATCCGCTCCGGTATTCAGCTTTTTAAAGGGCAGGGCAGTCAAGGACGGCGATAAGATGCTCTGTGACAGCATGATCCATGAGATCGACCGCGTCACGGCGCTGATCATGAATCTTCTGGCTTTGTCAATCCGGGGTGAATCACTGAAAACGGAGGTTTCTGTGACCGGTGTTTTAAAGGAGATCGGAATGATCTATGCGAAAGGACCGGACAGCCGCCGCGCATCGCTTTTTGTGGAGGCAGAAGAGGGACTGAGGGCGAGTCTCAATGAAAATGAGTTCCGTCAGATCATCCACAACCTGATCAGCAACAGCCTGAAGGCGCTGGTACCGGACCGCGAGGGACAGATCAAGCTCATGGCAGCCGCGCAGGAGAAAGAAGTGCTTGTGACGGTGCGGGACAACGGAAAAGGCATGACGGAGGAAGAAGTCTCCAAGGCGCTGGAACCATTTTATACAAAGAGCATCAACGGAACCGGGCTTGGGCTCTCGATCGTGAGCCGCCTGGTGGAGTCAAATGGAGGAACGATGGAGATCGTGAGCAAGCCGGGGGTAGGGACAGACGTGGTTTTAAGATTTCCGGGGAAAATGATATAGTGTGACCATTTGATGAGGTATTTCACGAATTTAGTATTTAGGTATAATGTTATGAAACAGGGAGGAGGATGCACATGGATCGAATTTTGATTGTGGACGATGAATTTCTGATTCGCTATACACTGGAGGAAGGACTGAAAGACAGGGGTATGACGCCTATTCAGCCGCAACCGTCGAGGAAGGGCTGGAGTTTGTCAGGAAATATCATCCGGGGGTGCTCCTTCTCGACAATCTCCTCGAAAACAGTGTCGGGATGGATGAGATTGTCAATTTCAAAAATGCAGATGAGGAACTGCAGGTCATCATGATGACGGCGTACGGTTCCGTCTCCCAGGCGGTTGAGGCGACGAAGCGCGGCGCATATGATTATATTTTAAAGCCGTTTGATGTGGATGAGATCGATATGCTGATCAAGCGGTGTCTGGAGCAGAAGCGCAACCGGGATTCACTCGTCTTCCTGAAAGGCGATGTGCCGCAGTTTTTAGGTGTCAGTGAGGCAGCCGCCCGGATCCGGCACCTTATTCAGGTGCTTGGGGAAAATTTGTCGGTCAATGTACTCCTGCGCGGGGAGACGGGAACGGGCAAGGAAGTTGTGGCGCGGCAGATTCATGCGAACAGCGCCCGCAAGGATAACCTGATGGTACGCATTAACTGCGGTGCGATTCCGGAAAATCTGATGGAGAGCGAGCTCTTTGGCTATGAGCGCGGCGCGTTTGCGGGGGCGCTCAAGACGAAAAAGGGCTTGATTGAGCTGGCGGACGGCGGTACGGTCTTTTTGGACGAGATCGGCGAATTGCCGATGGCGATGCAGACGAAACTTCTGACCTTCCTGGATGACCGGAAATTTAAGCGGATCGGCGCGCTGGAGGACACGGCGGTCGATGTTCGGATCATTGCGGCGACGAACGGAAATCTCGAGGAGGCGATCAAGGCGGGGCAATTCCGGGAGGATCTGTTCTACCGGCTGAATGTCATGCAGATCGAGATTCCGCCGCTTCGTGACCGGCGCGAGGATATCCCGGTGCTCTGTGACTATTACCTTGACTATTATAATAAAGCCTTTGCCCGCAATATCGAAAAGGTGGATCCGGATTTCATGCGGGAGCTGCTCTTGTACGACTGGAAGGGAAATGTCAGGGGAGCTTAAAAATATTTTTGAGCGCTGTTTTCTCTTCAGCCAGGGAAATATCCTGGAAAAACACGTGGAGCTGGCGCCGGTCGAGCGGGAGGCAAGGCCGGAGAGCGGGGACTGCATCTATCTGAAAGATCTGAAAAAAGGACCGATCGACCTCGAGCAGGAGGTCGCGGCGCTGGAGAAACGATATATGTCGGAGGCGTTGAAACTTTCCGGCAATAACCTGACGCGGGCGGCGGCGCTGCTCGGCGTCACCCGGTTCTCAATGAAACGGAAGATGGAGCGGGAAGACGGGGAGAAGTAGAAAAAAGCAGAAAACTGTATCAGGAGGAAGGACGAAAACGGTTGTCTGGTAAACCGGGTGCAGGAATGAATGGTAAAAGAGTGCAAAAAATCACATCGTGCAAAAACGCACGCCTAAAACGTGCGTTTTGCACGATTTTTGTATATAAATTAAATTATTTTAAAAAATATTAAAATTATGATTGAAAAATACATAAAAGTCAGATAAAATATCATTAGAAGCAAAAAAACAAGGGGAACATACAAAAAACATCTCATCTTAAAAATAGTTTCCGATAGTTGTTGAAAACAGACAGAAGAAACGCTAAGCCGCAAAAATGAGATGTGTGAGCTAAGAAAGGGAGGAATGAACCATGTTTTATGTCGATTTAAACAGTGATTTAGGTGAGAGCTTCGGTAACTATACAATTGGTATGGATGAAGAAATTCTTCAGTACGTGTCTTCCGCCAACGTAGCCTGTGGATGGCATGCAGGTGATCCGATGGTTATGGATAAGACCATCGCACTGGCAAAGAAATACGGAACCGCAGTAGGAGCACATCCGGGATTTCCGGATCTGATGGGCTTCGGTCGAAGAAACATGGTGGTAACTCCGGAAGAAGCGAAAGCATATCTGAAATACCAGCTCGGCGCGTTGAGCGCATTTACTAAGAGCCAGGGCGTAAAAATCCAGCACGTAAAACCGCATGGCGCATTCTACAACATGGCAGCTGTTGACGAGAAGCTGGCGAGAGCGATGTGTGAAGCAGTCTATGAAGTAGATAAAGATATCATCTTCATGGGTCTGGCAGGATCCAAGATGATCAAGGCAGCCGAGGAGGTTGGTTTACAGGCAGCGAGCGAGGTGTTCGCAGACCGTGCATACAACGATGACGGAACCCTGGTTTCCAGAAAACTTCCGGGAGCAGTTATCAAAGATAAAGACCTGGCAATCAAACGTGTCGTAAGAATGGTAAAAGAAGGAAAAGTTGAGAGCATCAACGGAAACGACATTTCCATCAAGGCAGATTCCATCTGTGTACACGGAGACAACCCAAAAAGCGCTGGAGTTCGTATAGAACATTCGTGAGACCCTGGTAGCCGAGGGAGTGGAGATTAAAAATCTGTTCCGCTAATACGTATATAAGGAGAAGAAAAATATGGGAGAAAAGAAAAAAAAGTAATGCGAACACGACAGCCCTGATTGGCGCCGCGTTCCTGATGGCAACGTCCGCGATCGGACCTGGTTTCCTGACGCAGACTGCAACCTTTACCGGTCAGTACGGCTCTATTTTCGCACTGGCAATCATCTGCACGATCCTTCTGGATGTTACAACCCAGTTAAATATCTGGTCGATTATCGGAGTGTCCGGTATGCGTGGACAGGATATCGCAAATAAAGTTGTTCCGGGACTCGGATATTTCATTGCGTTCCTTGTGTCTCTCGGCGGTCTGGTATTCAATATCGGTAACGTCGGCGGCGCCGCAACCGGTTTTAATATCGTATTCGGTTTCCCGCTGAAAGTCGGAACCGTTGTAGCCGGTGTCATCGGTATCCTGATCTTCTTATCCAAGGATGCGAAAAACTTCATGGATAAGCTGACCAAATACTTAGGAAGCATCATGATTGTTACCGTACTTTATGTAGCATTCCGTTCCAAACCTCCGGTTGTTGAGGCAATCAGCAGCGTTGGACATCTGAACGAATTCCCGAACCTGGTATTCCCGATTATTACCCTGCTTGGCGGAAGCTGCGGCGGTTACATCACATTCTCAGGTGCACATCGTCTTCTGGATGCAGGTTTCTCCGGAACCAAGGATCTTCCGCACGTTCGCCGTTCCGTATTAATGGGCATCAGCGTATCGGGCGTTATGAGAATTTTACTGTTCCTCGCAGTTTTAGGCGTTGTTACAGCAACTCCGGAAGTTGTTGGAAGCGAAGCATGGGTAGCAAGCCCGCCAGCAGCAGCTTTTAAGGCAGGCGCAGGCATCATCGGTTACAAGATCTTTGGTCTGGTTATCCTGTTTGCAGCTATCACCTCCATTATCGGTGCAGCGTATACATCCGTATCCTTCTTAAAGACCCTGCATCCGTTCATCATGGAGAATGAGAAATGGTTCGTTATCGGCTTCATCGCTGTATCGACCGTTATCATGACATTACTTGGACAGCCGGCAACTCTTCTGGTTCTGGCAGGTTCCGTAAACGGACTGATTCTTCCGATTACACTGCTTGTCATTCTTCTGGCAAGCCGCAGAAAAGATATCGTCGGCGAAGATTACAAACATCCGACCGTACTCATCGTACTTGGCGTATGCGTTGTTCTTCTGACCGGTTACTCAGGAATCAAGGCTCTGCCGAAGATTCTTACCATCTTTGGTTAATGGATGAAAAACGCGAAAAACATGGTAAAATAATAAAAACGATTAAACGGACAGGCGCCCGGCGGACTGGCTGGATGAGCACGCAGATGGCTGGCTTATGGCAGCAGGTCTGCCGGGCGTTTCCCTGTAACTGGCTTGTTGGGCCGGAAGCAGTTTTTAGGTTCTTCTAAGAAGAAAAGCAGAACAGGCAGGCGGGGGCTTCGTTTATCTGACAGGAGGTATATATGAGCGAGGTAAGATACCTTGTAGCGGGCGACAGCGCTGTGTGCGTTGAGTTTGGCAATGAAATCAGCCCGGAGATCAACAAGAAAATCCGCGCATTCAAGATTGCGGTTGAAAAAAGTGATATACCGGGAATTGTGGAGACGGTTCCGACATACCGTTCCTTATTAGTACATTATCATCCGGAAGTGATCGGATTCAAGGCACTCACAGAAAAATTTGATAAATTGATGGGTTCCTTATCCAGCATTCCGATCCCGCCGCCAACCGTTATCGAAATTCCGGTTCTCTACGGCGGAGAGATGGGTCCGGATATTGAAAATGTTGCGGAGCACAATCACAAGACCGTGGAAGAGGTCATCAAGATTCATACATCTGAAGAATATCTAATCTACATGATTGGATTCATCGCTGGATTCCCATATCTGGGCGGCATGAGCAAAGAGATCGCAACCCCGCGTCTGAAGAGCCCGAGAGTGAAGATTGAGGGCGGCTCCGTCGGTATCGCCGGTGAGCAGACCGGTATCTACCCGGTAGCATCTCCGGGCGGCTGGCAGTTAATTGGACGGACTCCGTTAAAACTCTATGATGCAGAACGCGAGAAGCCAGTGCTTCTGGAAGCGGGACAGTATATCAAGTTTGCTGCAGTAACCGAGGAAGAGTATAAAAAGATCGAAAAAGAAGTCGAAGATGGAACCTACAAATACGTTGTGTACGATAAGGAGGTATAAAGATGGGCATTAAGTTTGCAAGCGGCGGATTCCTCACAACCGTACAGGACATGGGACGCACCGGCTATCAGGAGTCCGGTATGTCTGTATCAGGCGTTATGGATCAGCGTTCCGCAGCGATCGCGAATATTTTAGTGGGAAATGATGAAAACGAGGCGGTTCTGGAAGTAACCCTGATGGGACCGATGATGGAATTTACAGAAGATAATATTATCGCAGTAACCGGCGGCAATCTGGTTCCGAAGGTAAATGGAAAAGATCTTCCGATGTACCAGGCGGTTTTAGTACATAAGGGCGATTCCATGAACTTTGCCGGTATGACAAGCGGAAGCCGCGCGTACATTGCAGTGGCAGGCGGACTGGACAGCCCGGTACAGATGGGCAGCAAATCCACCAACTTAAAGCTGAAAGTGGGCGGTTATCAGGGAAGAAAGATCGGCGGCGGAGACGAGATTGGTTTTGCCGCCCGAAGACGACCCTTCCAAATATGAGAAAGAGAAAAGTGACGCCGGAGGACTTCTCCCAGACGGAGAAAACCATCCGCGTTGTCATGGGACCGCAGGATGACTGCTTTACCGAGAAAGGTGTTGAGACTTTCTTAAGCAGCACATATGCATTTACGAATGAGTCCGACCGTATGGGCTGCCGTCTCGAGGGCGAGGTCATCGAGCATAAAAATGGCGGCGAGATTATCACAGACGGTATCGCCTTTGGTGCGATTCAGGTGCCGTCCCACGGACAGCCGATTATCATGATGGCGGATCATCAGACCACCGGCGGTTATACGAAGATTGCTGGCGTTATCTCTGTGGATCTTCCGCTGGTTGCACAGTCCAGACCGGGCTATAAAGTACATTTCTAGAAAGTAACGGTTGAGGAAGCGCAGAAGCTTTTTACATTGAGCAGGTGGAAAAACTCAAAGCGCTCAAAGAAGAATTGGCAAAAGTACCGGAACCGTGCGGAGAACTTGATGCAGTGATTCAGGTAGCGGTTGGATGTGAGTCGAAGAAATACTGGAATCCGATTGGAACCTACCGGGTTGTGATCGATGGAACTGAATATATGGTTGAATTAGAGGAAGAGACTGAGCGATTCAGATAAAAACTCAGATGCATCGAAAGATATGGAGGGAACGTATATGGCAGATTACAGCAAAATGACACCACCGGAAGTATGGAAACTGATTCGGACTGGCGAGATTACCCGCCCGACGGCTGGCATGTGTGCCGGATATGCACAGGCAAATCTGGTTATCCTGCCGAAGAAGTACGCCGATGATTTTAAAGAATTTGCAAGAAAGAACCCGAAACCGTGCCCAATCCTGAAGTCGTAGAGGGCACACCGGATATCCACGATATGGGCGAAGGCGCGAGCATCGTGACGGACATCCCGAAATATTTCATTTACCGTGACGGCGTGAAAGTCGATGAGGTGACAGATGTTTCTTCTTATTGGAAAGAAGATTCGGTTGCATTCCTGATTGGCTGCAGCTTCTCCTTTGAGGAGGCGCTTATGAAAGCCGGCATTGAAGTGCGCCATAGCGCGCAGGGCTGCAATGTTTCCATGTACAAGACCAACATCCAGTGCGAGAGCGCCGGCGTGTTCAAGGGACCGATGGTTGTCAGCATGCGTCCGATGACACCGGAAAACGCACAGAAAGCCAAGGAGATCACAGACCGTTATCCAAACGTACACGGCGGTCCGGTTCAGATCGGCGATCCGGCAGCGATCGGTATCAAGGATATTTCCAAACCAGACTATGGCGATCCGGTCGAGATCCGCGAGGGTGAGATCCCGGTATTCTGGGCCTGCGGCGTTACTCCCGCAGGCAGCGATTGAAAATGCAAAACTTCCGTTAGTCATTACCCACGCACCGGGACATATGTTCATCACCAATGTCCTGAATACGGAGCTGAATGATTATCTGGAAGCGAAGAAGCAGAAATAGGCAGAATCGGTTCTTCCATTGCAGGAACGGTTTTATCGAAAAATAAGGTTTGACGGAGATTTCCCAGTCTCCTTCAAATAAATTCTCTTGAGAAAAGAGAAAAAGTTCATTACCAACCTAAAAAGCGGCGAAAAAGGAAGATGGAATCTGAGAGGAGGAAGTCTTCCTTTTTCATGTGTATACCGTGCGTATATCATACGCATGGGATGAAACGCACTTACCTTGTAAATTCCTTGAGAAAATCGTTGAAAAAAACCTTGTATTTTCAAGGAAAAACCGCTTGACACGTCCGGAACCGTGTAATATAATAAATCAGTATGACATGAGTCAGGAAGATGTCGGCACCAAAGCCCCGGAGCAGGCATTTCATGATATAGTTAATATCAATTATAGGAAGTAAAACAGGAGGTCAACCCATGAAGAGCTTTATGGCTAGTCCGGCAACAATCGAAAGAAAATGGTACGTAGTTGACGCTACGGGACATACATTAGGACGCTTGGCTTCAGAAGTAGCTAAGGTATTAAGAGGAAAAAATAAACCGATCTTCACTCCACACATCGATTGCGGCGATTACGTAATCGTAGTAAATGCAGATAAGGTGAATGTAACTGGCAAGAAGTTAGACCAGAAGATTTACTACAATCACTCCGATTATGTAGGCGGAATGAAGGAAACAACCTTAAGAGAAATGATGGCTAAGAAGCCGGAGAAGGTTATGGAATTAGCAGTTAAGGGTATGCTCCCGAAAGGACCTTTAGGAAGAAGCATGATGACAAAGCTTCACGTTTACGCTGGCCCGGAACATGATCATGCGGCACAGAAACCAGAAGTATTAGAAATCAAATTTTAATTAAAGGTTCTGAAAGGAGGAAATCACAATGGCTAACAAATTCTACGGAACAGGAAGAAGAAAAAAATCTATCGCCAGAGTATATCTTGTACCGGGAACAGGTAAGATCACAATCAATAAAAAGAGACATCGACGAGTACTTTGGTCTTGAGACCCTGAAAGTAGTTGTACGTCAGCCGCTCGTAGCAACCGAGACTGTTGATAAGTTCGATGTACTTGTAAACGTACGTGGTGGTGGTTTTTACAGGCCAGGCAGGTGCTGTAAGACACGGTATCTCCAGAGCACTTCTTCAGGCAGACGCTGATTACCGTCCGGTACTGAAGAAAGCTGGCTTCTTAACTCGTGACCCGAGAATGAA
>VOFH01004011.1_pt1 | contig 37270 bp, 58 predicted proteins | sample 5384091 | NCBI WGS metagenome assembly VOFH01 (sample SAMN12384727, study PRJNA508395) | human gut metagenome | isolation source: healthy gut G | host: Homo sapiens
AGTTTAGTGTCGTTTCGACAAGGTTTCATTATGAATGTTACGGCGAGGAGTCGAAATCGTGCCGCCCAGTAGCTGATTGGCAGTTCGCAAACGCTTGTGACCAGCCTAATCAGGCCTTGCAGGGGTGCATCAACGAAATCACAGATTTCTAAACTTACCGCCTAGTTATAAACCACTACCATAGCCGGTCTTAGGATGCGGTCATGGAGTTTGTAGCCTTTGGAAGACTTGGCGATGGTGTCTGCTGGATGTTCGTCATCTGCAGGTAAGGTTTGATGGCCATGGTAGTTATGGTCAAAAAGGCTCCGTCCGCTGGAATTTCTTCAATTCCTTCTTTCCAGAGCATGTACCAAACTTTCTTGGACCATTTTCAAACCCTTCTTCATCATCTGTCAATCCTTCGACGGCAAGGGGCACGTTCGAGGTTGTCAAGTGATGGTAAGATCGCTTTTGCCAAATCTTGGCATGGTATTTTGTAATTGTTGACGTTCTTCATTGGCACGACGCTGAATGTTTTGCATTTCTGCATGAGCACGAAGGCATTTGTTTTCAAATTCCTCGGCACGCGCTTGTGCTTCTTCTAACTCAGAAGGTTGGTTGCTTTCCTCACAACTTCTTCCGGTTGTTTGGGCAACTTCCTCTTCTTTCACGTCTTCTTTTTTGATATCTTCTGTCAAGGCATACACCCCTTTCATTTGGTCTTAATTTACTTCATAATGGTTGCTGTTGAGGTAACGGTAATGATCCGTCAACTTCATAACCAGTACCGTCCGATGACATTGACCAGGCTAATCACACGCCTGTAGTCCATCTCTACGGGACCGATCACATGCATGAGGGCCATCCACGATAAGGAACCAGGAACTTGTGACTAATGACCGTCACATTTTTTCAGGGCCTTCTCTTGGGATTCCGCAACCAGGATCTGGGTCATTTGGTCCTCTGGCATTCCCCCCTGTAACTCCAAGGCTACATGTTGGGGATTATCTAAGAACTGATAGGTCTGAAGATCGGCGTAGGTTAATGATGAAACCTTTCCTTCTACAAAGTGACCAGTTCTTGAAACAGTTGCGAGAAGACGTAATCAAAGAGATCCAGACATTGTCTGTCGTCTTGAAATAGCGCTGTACAATCTGTGGAATCTCTGTCCGCAGGCGGTAGTGGATATCCAAGACTGTATTTCCAATGAAGCGTTCTTGAACCAGCTGGTGGAAGATTTCAAATCACTGGTTAGAAATTCTTTGGAATGGCAAACTGGACGGTGACGGGCTTTGATTCATCAAGGTTAGAACCGCAAGGCATCGTGATTGGATAATGGAACAATCTCAAAACCAGTCAAAGCGCTGTCTTGTCGGCTCAACATCCTGAATGACTGCAGTGTAACCCGTCATCTGGGCTAGTAACTTGGCCGTAGCATCCAAGATATCGTCTAACTTAAAGGCTTCGAAATCAAAGGCTTTCACCACCTGGACAACATCTTGTTCATCAATCAACTCTAGATCAAGCGAGTTCTGAACAAAATATTGAAAACCAGCTCGGCTAGGCATGCGGCCACTCGAAGTGTGGGCCTTTTCTAGTAAGCCTTGTTTTTCGAGGGGGCAGCCATGTCGTTTCGAATAGTCGCACTACTGGATTGAATCACATCTTGTAGCGCTTTTGAACCGACTGGTTCGTGGGTCTTGGTAAAGATATCGACAACAAGATTAAGAATCTCATTTTGACGTTCTGTAACCATGACCTCACCTCTCTTTCGTTTTAGCACTCTAAACACTCAAGTGCTAAACTATGATTCTATTATACACCCCATCCAAAAGAAAGTCAAGAGAAAAAACCAAAAAATTAGCACTCTTTTTCAAGAGTGCTAAAAATCATTCTTAAGACCTAGAGAAGTGAATCTCCTCTTATTTGCCAGCTTTTTTCAATAGTTGAATATATTCTTCCAATACTAGCTGATGGTTGGCCATATACTGGGCATTTTCTACGCCAACATAACGGAAATGCCAATTCTCAAAATTCACACCCGTGATGTTGCTCTTCCCATCTGGGTAGCGAAGGACAAAGCCATATTGCGGTGCGATGGCAGCCAGCTGCAAGCCCAACTCATCACTTTGACCAGCTTCGACACTCATATCAATCGCAAGCCCCGTCTGGTGTTCACTAGCACCAGGGACCTGTACCTGGGTCTGCACCTGCTTTTCAGCTTCTTCGTGCGAAAGACCGCTGGCCTCTAGTTGCGCAACACGCTCATTATAGAGCTCTGTTTGTTCCGCCACACTTCGATAACCTGATATCAAAGGTTTCTTCTGGGGCAATTTTTCGAGCCGCCTCTAAAAATTGACGAGTTGGCTCTACAATCCGACTATCCACTTTGATAGCATCCACATCTGTCAATTGTGGGTTCAGCTCTGGCTTCACATTGTCACGATTGACCAAGATCAACTGCCAGTCTTTTGTCGAAACAGCTGGTAAATCTGATTTTTCTTTCTTTTTCTTAGAAGAAGGGAGTCGTTACAGCTGTTTTTTTGCCTTCCAAAACTGAAGCCCTGAAAACAAGCTTGGTTTAGCCAAGTAAGCACCAATTCCGATCCAAGGACCACAAGAAGAAAGAAACTCAATAGGTAAGGCCACCATTTCTTACGTTTTTTTCTTGCGCGTCTATACTTATTTGTCATGGCCATCCTCTAAGAGTTTTGCTCCAACCTTACGATAGGACATATCTCCAATCTTTTCAATATGAAAGGCGCCATCCTCATAGGCCAAAACCGTTACACTTCCGTTGTCCAAGACCAATTCTTCGACAGCTTTCGGATCAATGAGATAAATCAAGGTCGTAATGGTCATGCCGTGGCTGACAACAATCGCATTCCCACCGCCAGCTGCTTCTACCTCTTTTGCAATAGCTTCAAATCCTTCTTTGATCCGACCACTCAAGGCACCCCAAGATTCAGCCCAACCAGTGGTGTCGACTTCAACGATCCCTTCTGCCAACTCCATCAAGCTCAACTGATGAAAATCCTCGACCTTAAAAACACGGGGTAAAACCCCATAAAGAGCTCGCCATCATAGGCACCGTCAAAACTACCAAAACACCACTCACGAATGCGTTTATCATAACGATAAGGGATTTGACCAGTCAAACCAAGTTCTTGAAGAATAATCCCCATGGTTTGAATGGTGCGTCCAGAATCACTCGAAACAGCCTCTTTAAAAGAAAGACCTGCTTCCTTAAGGCCAAGCCCTAATTCTTGAATCCCACGCTCTCCTGCTTCTGTCAGCGGAGTGTCTGACCAGCCCTGTGCTCGCCCAATGGTATTAAACATGGTTTTTCCATGACGAGCAATATATAATCTGGTTTTGTCATTGTATTACCTCCGTATGTATCTCTTTCATTATATCATTTTTGCAAAAGAAAGTAGGAAAGCTCTTACAAGTTTTGAGAGAAAGAAAAGGCTATGACCAAAGGGTCAGCCTTTTACGACGGACTAGGATTCTTGCAAGCTTTCACCGACTTCACGGTAACTGCTATCTCCAAACACCTTAACCGTCAATGCGCCATCTTCATATTCTACAAGGGTAACACTACCATTTGAAAGAGGCAGATTGAGATTTGGTTTTCCTTCAATTAGGCAGACCAAGGTCTGAATGGTCCAACTATGGCTGACCACCAAGGCATTGCCTCCACCATTTTCTTCTACTTCTTTGGCAATAGCTTCAAAACCTTCTAGGATTCGGTTTTCAAGACTTCCCATGGTTCAGCCCAATTTGCTGTGTCCACTCGGCAAATTCCATTGGCCAAGTCTTCCAAGGTCAAGGTCTTATAGTCTTCTACATCTAGCACGCGCGGCACGACACCGTGAAAAGAGCTCCCCCACCGTAGGCCCCATCAAAGCTACCAAAAACACCACTCGCGGATCCGTTTGTCAAAGCGATAAGGAATCTGGTCTTTCAAGCCCAATTCATCGAGAATGATCCCCATAGTCTGAATGGCACGGCCTGAATCACTGGAATAAGCTCGAGTAAACTCCAAACCGGACTCACGCAAGCCGATTCCTAGAGCTTGAATCCCTCGTTCTCCTTCTGCTGTCAAGGGTGTATCGGACCAGCCTTGAACACGGCCAATGGTATTAAACATGGTTCTCCCATGACGAATCACAAATAATCTTGTTTAGCCATCTTGTCTCCTTTGCAAGAAAAAAGTCTGGAGTTTCATCATCACAGACTTTTCTATTTTCTACTATTATACTAGATTTCTCTTAGTTTTTAAAGCTATGAACCGGAGCTGGAATTTGACCACCACGGGCAATGAAATCAGCTGACGAAGCCTTGTTGACCTTCATTACCGGAGCAGACCCAAGAAGTCCACCAAGCTCTAACATATCGCCTTCCTTGCCATAAGGAATGATCCGAACGGCTGTTGTCTTTTGGTTAATGACCCCGATAGCTGCTTCATCGGCGATCATGGCCGCAATGGTTGTATCTGGAGTATCAGCTGGGATGGCAATCATATCCAGACCGACGGAACAGATGGCTGTCATGGCTTCCAATTTTTCCAGGTTGATATGACCGGATTGGACCGCCGCAATCATCCCTTCATCTTCTGAGACCGGAATGAAAGCACCTGACAACCCACCGACTTGGTTACAAGCCATGATGCCACCTTTTTTCACTTGGTCATTGAGAAAAGCTAGGGCTGCTGTTGTCCCGTGGGTTCCTACCACTTCAAGCCCCATCGCTTCAAGGACACGGGCAACAGAGTCCCCAACAGCTGGCGTTGGCGCGAGGGACAAGTCGACAATTCCAAACTCAACACCGAGACGTTCACTAGCCATTTGACCCACTAATTGCCCAACACGGGTGATTTTTGAAAGCTGTCTTCTTGACTGTTTCAGCCAATACATCAAAGCTAGCGCCTGGAACTTTTTCGATCGCCCGTTGGACGACACCAGGTCCTGAAACCCCAACGTTGATGACAACATCCGCTTCACCGACACCGTGGAAGGCACCCGCCATAAAGGGATTATCTTCTACTGCATTGGCAAAAACCACAAGCTTACCAGGCCCCATTGGATCTGCTTGGGATGCTTCTTTAATGATACGACCCATATCTCGGACAGCGGTCATATTGATCCCCGTCTTGGTCGATCCAATATTGACTGAAGAGCAGACAAAATCCGTCTCTGCAAGGGCGCGAGGAATGGAATTGATGAGGATTTCATCCCCTTTTTGGTAGCCTTTTTGAACAAGGGCTGAGAAGCCACCGATAAAGTTGACCCCAACTTCTTTGGCCGCACGATCCAGTGCCTTGGCAAAGGGTACATAATCTGTCGCATTGGTTGCGGCTCCGATAATAGAAATTGGAGTGACTGAAACCCGTTTATTCACAATTGGAATGCCAAGTTCTGCCGCAATCTCATCCCCCACAGCCACCAAATCTTTGGCCTTTGTCACAATCTTATTGTAGACTTTTTCTGCCGCCTTTTCGATATCGGATCAATACAATCGAGAAGCGAAATCCCCATGGTGATAGTCCGAACATCGAAGTTCTGCTCCTCAATCATGGCAATGGTTTCTGTTACCTGTTTAATGTCCATAAATTCTCAACCCCTATCTTACAAATTGTGCATAGCATCAAAAATCGCTGCGCTTTGGATATTGATTTTTTACATGAAGAGACTGACCGAATTCTTCCAACTCTGAACGAAGCTGTGTGAAATCTTTTTTCTCATCTGACGATACAACCGCCATCATGGTAAAGTATTCATCAATACGGTTTGAGAGATATCATCGATATTGAGTCCTAATTCTGCCACTTTCGTTGCAACACCCGCTACGATTCCTTTTTGGTCTTTTCCAACGACTGTAATAATTGCTTTCATTTCACTGCTCCATTCTATCTATTTGCTTCCATTGTAGCACAATCCCCTTAAAATCGCCCTTCTCAACTGGGAACGTTCGGATATATTAAACGTGTATAAAACAATAAAGAGGCTGGGACAAAAGTCCTAGCCTCTTTATTTTTTGGATTGTCGAGCAAGACGCAGTGGTTGAGTGGGCTCTACTACGCTGATTTCATCAGCTTTTTACAGCCCTACTCAATTGTGCGGAGGTGGGACGACGAAATCGAATTCTAACGAATTACCGATTTCTGTCCCACTCTCTCTATTTTGATGATTCAGTTTCATCTTTTTAAGAGCTCTTTCTTCACGCGCACCGTACTCTCATACTCAGCCCCAGCTAGACGGTCAAAGGGAAAGCGACGATTGAGCAAGACGATGGCAAGAGTGAGAATCAGGTACAATAAAAACAAAGAAGAGCAATAAAATCATGGACAGGGTTAAGAGAGAATTGTCCGTCAAATCGCTATTCAAGAGCGAAATCAAAGAGAACAACCCTTGAGGAATCAGATAGAAATAACCTACTACTAGAATTCCCCGCCAGATGGTGCGAAGCCATTTTTGCTTGTCAAAATGCAAGCGGAATTTCAATAAAGCCATTCCCAAGGTTTTACCCCGCCACAAAGGAATCAAGGCAAAATAAACAGCCAAAACCGCTACATAAGGAATCGTCTCTAAACGCTCGATTACCGCGTAAAGCAAGGATAGCATCACAAAGTCGATCAAGAAGGCAAGACCCATCCGGAAACCAGATACTTTCGTCCCTACTCGGAAAGAATGCTCGTCAATTTCGTCTCTTGTTGGCAATAACCAAACCAGGAACCAACCGAGCAGATAACCCACTCCACCACCAGTGGTATTTTGAATAATATCATCGACATCTGCTAGGCGGTAAGGACCCGGATACATAAAATAGAGACCTGATAACTGGGTCAGCTCCAAAAAAAGAGACTAAAGAGGGCTGTCAGAAGAATCGTTTTCTTAAAACCACACTTGAAATAATAGCGTAGATACATCCCAAAAGGAATCAACATCAGAACATTAAAGGCGGGCACATAAAAAGTCGGATGCTTAAGGGCTTGAATCCAAGTACCAGTCTGCGCTAAATCAAAGGGGCTCTCCTTGAAAAAATCCACCACAAAAGCAAAGGGATGGAGATTGACCATTTCCGAGTAGCTAGTATGAATCTTACTTGGATCCGGCAGAGGCAAGATCACCAAGAGATAGACCGTCATCAAGTAAAGCATAAAAGAATAGAAAATCAGCACCCGCAATTTATTGACCGAACCATATTTTCGATAATTCAAAATCATGTAGGGCAAGGTCAGCAAAAATGCCAGAAAAGGAAAGAGCTGAACAGCTGTTTTGATTGTAGAGATATACCCCATTGTGTCTCCTTTTTTTTCGTTATAAAATCACCCTTTGCACAATGACAAAAGGTGATTTCTTCATTGATATAGAATATTATACGGCCTGGTAGAGGAAGAGTCAAGGAAGTACGATGAAAACCATACTGAGGAGCCGTCTTAATAGTTAGCTCCTTCCCCTTCAAGCCTTTACTTCCGATAAAGACCAATAGATAACTCACAATCCCTGAAAGATGCAATAGTGTTGAGATCCATCCGGTGATTGCTGGTAAGAGCATGAGGCCAGATAGAAAATTAAGAATAGATAAAGCCATTTTACGGTGCGTGAAACTCTTTCCACACGTTTGGCAGGAGCATAATCCCTCCGGTCACAAAGGCATAGCCGACGGCAGAGATCCCTGTTGCCTGAATGTCCTGCCCTGGGTTAAGAAGTGAAAACGATGGAAGAGAGGACTGTCGCCGTCACAAAAACGATTAAGACTTGTCTGGAGCCTCTTTTTTCTTTCTAGCAGTCCACCGAAGGGAAGGATCATGAGTCCGTTGAAAATCAAATGGACCCATAAAAACCAGGCAGGGGCTCCTTTACTACCATGCATCAAGGTCCCACTGACATACTGCCAACCATACACCGGCTTTGAATGAAAGGCCAATAGGTCATACATAGCATCCCCATAAAAAGGAAGTCAATAGACCGAGCAACAAACAGATTAGAGCTAAAGTGCTGATAATAGGGTAGGTTGTGAGGATTCTTTTCATATTTATCTTCTCTTTTTCAAAAAACAGCGTTACGATGTTTCCATTCACGATTATTATACCATTTATTTCATTGGAGACAGAAAAAAGTTTTTTGCTTCTTTCATTTCAAATCTTTGCTGGAAAAACGAAATATCGTGACTTATTAGTCGCTCACGATTTGCCTTCAGATCAAAAATCGATCCTGCTTTTTCAGCCGTAGCGAAAATTTGACTTTCCATTTCAGAAGGCATATACTTATATTAATCTGAGACTAAATAGTTTTTTTTTTAAATGAACTGTCTTAAATTCAGATTAAAAAACTATTTACTTAACGGAGGTGACGCTATGTCATTAGAAGAAAATTGAACCAAGTGAAGGGTTCTGTTAAAGAAGGCTTCGGTAAATTAACCGGTGATACAAAAACAGAAGCTGAAGGCACTGCTGAAAAAGTTGCTTCAAAAGCAAAAGAAGTTGCTGAAGATGCAAAAGAAGCTGTCGAAGGAGCTATCAAGGGCGTTAAAAATATCTTTCATAAAGACGACAAATAGTCTTTAATATCCTAGACCCACTCTATTTTCTACAGTCATGTTTGACCGTGGAAGATAGGGTGGTTTTTATTTCCATTTCAAATTCAGTTATACAAAAAAAAAACACCCCGAAGGGTGCTCTTTGTAAGTATAGTAATTCTTTCGAATTAACATTTTGAGTGCAGTGGTTGCCATCCAATCAAACATCGCTACGCTTGTTTTCTTGGGGCAACTATGCATAGCATATCTCTATGCGACTAAAGTCGCTAGAGCTATCCTAATTGCGCACCGCTAGTTCTCATACAAAAACACCTTGCAAGATGCAAAGTGTTTTCGTTTGTATTCTACTTTCCAGTAACGAATTAACGTTTAAGGCAATTGACTTCGTCGAATTGCAGCCGTATTTGTAAGTGGCTAAAGCCACAACAACTACGTCAACTGCCACAATTTAGTATGAAAACAAAAAAAGAACACCTCGAAAGGTGTTCTTTGTAAATATTGTAATTCTTTCGAATTAACGTTTACTAAATTGTGAAGCTTTACGAGCTTTCTTAAGACCTGGTTTGGAAAGTATGAATTTCAGTTGGACTAAAAACAGCGTAATATCAAGACTTTTCTCCGCTTTTATAAAAGCGTTTTTCCAATCAAATTCAACTAATTTTATCTAAATGGTGTGGATTTTACCCCAAAATTACAGAGAATGGAGCTGATAAACACTAAACGTTCACACCATTAGTTAAATGATTTTTTTCATCATTTTTCTTAGATGATAGAACTTCTAATTTATTTCTTATTCAAGCAAAAACAACCTGCTATAAGTAAGAAAGAGGAAGATACAAGAAAAACACGGCGTAAAAACCGATTCAGTTCATTGTCCTCAATCCTTGTCTGCTTCATTTTCTTTTTACGAGATCGTTTTGTGAATCTTTTTCAGAGAGTTTTTGATCAATATACTTGTCAATGTTTTCATAAAATTCCTTGGTCGCTTCACTATCTAATGTTGGCGAGTTCTGAACTTGATTCACTTTCAATTGAACAGATTGAATACCGTAAGAGGCTTGTTTTTGGTGGAGTGTTTCTAATTCTTCTTCTGAAATCGGATCTCCAACAACCGTCAAGACCAATTCATTGTTACTTGACTTGTAGACTTGATTAATAACCGTATAATTGGCGAACTCTTTTCCTACAAACTGTTTGATCCCTTCTTTGCGCGCTTGTTCTATTGTCAGAGTAACTGCCGAATAGCTAGCTGGAAGAATCAACAATACAATCAAAGAAATCAAGCCAATTCTCATTTTAATGCTCAGCTCTTTAAATGAAGTTAAAGGAGATTTTCTCATCAAAATTCTTGTTCCAACAATGTTGGCTAGCATGATAAAGACACAGTTGATCAAGAAAAGATAGAGAGCCCCCAATAAAATCGTACATTCCCATTAGCTAAACCATAGCCAGCAGTACAGATAGGCGGCATCAAAGCTGTAGCAATGGCTACTCCTGGCACGATATTGTTTGCTTCTTTTTTTTCCTTGAACCGATCACACCAGCAATCCCACCAGCAATAGCAAGGAGAACATCCCAAATGGTTGGAGAGGTTCGTGCGATCAACTCGCTACTTGCATAAGACAAGGGAGAAATCCAGAAATACAGAGTCGAGACAAGCAAACTGACCAACACTTGAGTCAATAAAACCTCTAGAGATTGCTTGATTAAACGCGTATCAAAAATAGCTAAACCGAATCCCAGTCCAACAATCGGTGTCATGAGAGGTGAAATTAACATGGCTCCAATAATAACAGCTGTTGAATTCATATTTAGACCGATAGAGGCAATAAAAATTGCACACATCAAAATCGCTGTATCTCTCAATCGAACATGAAGGTCATCGTATAATTTCTCACGGTATTCCCGTGTTGAATAATTGGCAGTCATTTGTCCTCTCCTCTTTCCTTATTTAAATCGGTATAATAATTAATAATAACAGCTGATAAACAGCCAAAAAATATGAGCCCATAAATCGTCAAGAAGACACTGGTAATCCTTCCAATCAAGGTCACAGCTAGGAGATCCCCATAAAAGCCGACAGTCGTCGAAGTCACAAAAGCATACCAAAGACCGTCTCCGTAATTTGTGATAGCAGGTTCAACTAGGAAAAGCACGCCTCCTGACCCAAAAACAAAGGTCACAAAACTCAGAGCAAACCGAGTAAAACCTGTAACCTGTATAATATGCCATAACATTTTTAAACGTCTCATTTGTTCTCCTTATTCATACTAGCTCCTGACCGAGCCGTTTTTTCCAATAATCAAAGTGAAGATAGGACATGATCTCCATCAGAGAAAGATAGACAAACTGATAGATCTGATTTAAGCTGATTATCAACTGATATTGTTTGAAAAATGACTGGAAGAAAGACCAGATATGACTGTCTTGAATCAGTCCCTTCTTAACATCAGACAGGATATTAGCTAAAGCTCCCAAGGACTGAAACGGTAAATCCTTGACATTTATATAGATCCGGTCCACCACATCATTCAGACTGGTATCTTGGATGGCATGAAATTCTCCAAAGAGAACTCCTGCCGCTCCAAGAGTAGAAACAAATTCCACCAAATAATTTCTGAGGAAATTTTCTCAACCTTTTCCCATAATGTGTTTAGTGCCATCCATAACGATCCCAACCAGAAAAAGGAAAGAAAACAAGCAAAGAAATTTTGCCGTAAATCCCAAAAAGCTTCAAGACTTGGTGTTGTTGGTTTTCTAACTCTAAAATCAAGATGGTCATAATAATTGCTAGAACAGCATCTGTCAATACAATTAATCTGTCTTTCTTCATCGGATTGCATCCTTTCTTTTTTGTAACATTCTATCTTATCGCATAATATTGGATATTCTTTCATAATCCGACTACAAACAAAAATAAACCAAAAAGTCTGTCCCTATTATGCTATATTTAACTCTAGAATTTTTTTCTTTCAGTTGGACTAAAAACAGCGTAATATTGTATTTTTCTGAACAATATCTACTTTTTAATTTCATAAAATTTGAATCAATATTTTTAAAATAGGGGAATAGTTTAGGTCTCTAAGCATTAAAATAATACACCTAACTTTGGTCACCGTTTTTTAGTTATTCACTCTTTTTTCAGATAGTGTTTTTAAAGTTATGATGTAAAATGCCGCAATTAAAACACTATACATCATAATCGGAGGATAGAGAATTAAGGACAGAATCAATCCCACTCCTTTAATTATTAGGTCAGGTATCAAGAACTTTCTATATTGTGCGGTAGCTTCAAGTAATTCTTTGAACACTGATCTATATTGGGTTTATCAATTGCTTTATGTAAAAACCAGTTTGCTACCGTTGAAACAATAACGATCAGTCCATGAAAAAAGAGCTGTGCCGTATGATTCATGAAATGACTACTAACTATTCCAGTAGCGTAGGGCATAAATGAAACAAAAATAAAAAGATACAAATTCCACCAAATAACTTCTTGAGAAATTTCTCTCAACCTTTTCCCATAATTTGTTTAGTGCCATCCATAACGATCCCAACCAGAAAAAGAAAGAAAATAAGCAAAGAAATTTTGCCGTAAATCCCAAAAAGCTTGAAGACTTGGTGTCGTTGGTTTTTCTAATTCTAAGATTAGGATAGTCATTATAATTGCTAGAACCGCATCTGTCAATGCAATTAATCTATCTTTCTTCATCGGATTACATTGCCTTTCATTTTGTGGTATTCTATCTCATCGTAAAATATTTATTAATCTTAAATATTGATAACTTCATATTTTGAGTACAAACAAGATACACTAAAAAGCATGTATCTGTCATATTTTATTTAACTTTAGAAATATTCATCCATCTAATCAATTCCAGCATATCATATTTCACAATAAATGACTACTATCAAAAGATACATTTTCTTTCAGATTTCTTCCTTTTCAACTTGGCTAACTTGACCTGCATTACCTAGGTCGCTTTGCTTTAAATTATACTTTTTTCTTAAACATCTGCTACGAGTAGGTCTTTCTTGTGAGTAATTTTCATCAAAAAATTTCATATATAATCTTCCTATAATCATGGAAAAGTAGTAAAAATAGTTGTTATCCTAGTTGATTAAAAAAATCTCTGATTTCCATCATCTTTTATAAAATAATATATAATTTTCCCCTCTCTTCTAGTGTCCAAGATGTTTTGATTGGCTAGTTTACGAAGATGGTGGGAGGCAGATGCCATACTGAGATTTAATAAACAGGCTATATCGCAGACACAGAGTTCTTCGACGGCAAGGAGATAAAAGATGATATTTATCTGTTTATTATCGGTAAATTTTGATAAAATGCGAAGTGATTTTTGGACTTTTTTCCTTTTCAAGGTAGTTCGTTGCGGTTGTAACATTTTGTTGATTTATAACATCCACTTGGCAGATACTATCTTTTTTCATATTTTTTTCTCCTAGCCTAACACAGCCCATAGCATGTCAAAGCTGTTGTTTTCAATCAGGATATACATCCCCAATCCTAAATAGACAACGGCAATAAACCATCTGCTATATTTTTCCAAAGTTTCTCCAACAGAAGGGACTTGTGCTAATTTTTGGGCAGAAAAAACCAAGAGATAAATCATGACTAGAAAGGTAAGTAAAGCCACTATCAAATTCGCTAAATTTAAGGTGGTAAAATATGGGACAAAGACACCAATATTGTCAGCGCCACAACTTGCAAAAGTAATCATAGCGACTAGAAAAATCAGGTTTTTATTATCTTTGCGCAAACCATCTTTTGCAATAGCTTCTCCATCAGAATCTCCTAAAAGCAAAACTTTGAGTCCTAGGAAAATTGGAATCAAACCGAGCAAACCTAAAATCTCTTTACTAGGAATATAATTTAAGACAAATGCAAAAAAGCAAACTTAGGAATATTAGACTAACAGAGCCTAGAAATTGTCCTAAATAGATGTTAATGATGTCCTTTCTGCTTTTTCTTTTGGCAAAAAATAACATTAGGATAATAAGTAAGTCTACGGCTGTCCCAGAATACAGGATTATTGAAGTAACAACATTTTGAATCATAAAATACCTCATTCAAATATATTTTTGAATTTATTCTAACATTAAACTTTGTAGATGTCAACTTAAAATCCACCAATTAATAATTGCATGTCAATATTTGTATTGTGAAACTAGTTTCAGAAATATATAGTCTTAAAGTATGTCCACTGCCAATGGTTTTTTCAATATTTAAAAGGAGAGAACCAATTTGGTCCTCTCCAGGGTATAATTTTCCACCAACCCACTACAGTTGACAAAGAGCCGTTATTCTCAAATGAGACAACTCCTTTTAGTTTTTATAACCTCAGCTTCTCGGTCTCTTACCTACTTTTAATAGAAAGACTACGAAGGACGATTCTTAAAGTAGTCAGATTGTGCAATATCGAAAGATTAGATGGGCTTAACCAATTTAACAACCCAAATCCAATTAAACTTCCATTTATTACAACTGTTTCTTGAATATTTCTTTGAATTAATTTCTGCAACGATTCAGATAAAGAATTCAATTCCTCGAAGAAATCTAAACGATTATCTAATAATAAAATATCACTCATCTGCTTAGAAATATCAGCACTTTCATTCATCACAACCCCAATATCTGCAAGCGTCAAGGCAGCAGAGTCGTTTAACCCGTCTCCAACCATCAAAATAGTTCGGCCAGCTTTCTGTAATTCCTGAACCAACTGAAACTTACCATCTGGTTTTAAATCAGTATAAACGTTGTCAAATGGCAGATCTTTAACCAACTCTTCTGTTCTAGCCAACGTATCACCAGTTGCCAGAATCAGTTTTTTCCCTTGGCGTTTTAGCTTTTTCAATGCAGCTTTCGCCTCGCTTCTCAAGGGAGTGTGGATACAAAACATCCCAATTAATTCTTTCTTATAAGCCAAAAACAATAAATTGTAATGAGTCTTATATTGCTCAATCAAGGCCAGCTGCTCAGAACTAATTCTTACCTGTTCGTCTTGCATTAGTACATAATTTCCAATGACAACCGATTGACCATCAATTTGCGATTTAATCCCTTTGCTTGCAACATACTGAAGCTTGCCATGCATTTCTTCGTGTTCAATGCCTTCAATTTCAGCTTGTTTAACAATTGCATTGGCAATAGGATGATAGATATGTTCCTCCAAACATGCACTTATTCTTAAAATATCTTTCTCAGTATAATCTCCGAAAGGAAGAACCTTTTCAACCAAAGGATAACTCGTCGTGATGGTACCCGTTTTATCAAACAAGAAAGTATCCACTTCCAGATATTTTTCTAATACATCACCATCTTTAATAACCATTTCTCGATTTAGACCTTCCTTTATGGCCGTAAGGTAGGCTACAGGTGTGGATATTTTTAGAGCACATGAAAAATCCACCAATAAAAAGGAAATGGCTTTTGAAAACGAACCTGTTAACAGATAAGTCAAACCAGCACCTAAGAAGTTATATTTTACAACCTTGTCTGCCATCCTAATAAAATGACGTTGTTTTGTCTTCTTACTCTCTTCAGATTTTTTCATCAGATTGATGAGTTGCAAAATACGACTGTTTATCTGATTATCAGTCACACGAATTCTTAACTCTCCTGTTTCCAAAACAGTATTCGCACATACAGAATCTCCCTCTTTCTTTTCAACAGGGAAGCTCTCTCCAGTCAAGGAACTCTCATTGACCATGCCTAATCCTGAAACCACTTGGCCGTCAAACAAGATTTCATTACCTTGGGAGACAACTAATACATCACCTACTTGAACATCAGAACTCTTGATGCTGATGACCATGTCTCCCCGCACTAAGAAAACATCACTTTCTTTAGCAAGAAGGCTTTGTTCCAAATCTGTTGCTGTTTTTTTTAAAGACCACTGATCCAGATGATTACCCAAATCAAGCATAAACATGATGTTGCTAGCTGTCTTGGATTGGTTCATAAACAAGGACAACAAAATGGCCGAACAGTCCAAGACCTCCATGGTTAGTTCCTTGCGCGCTAAAGTTTGATAGGCTTCTTTGACATAACCCAAAGCCTGATAACAAGTCCAAATATAACGAATAGGGTAGGGTACAAAACTTCGAAACAGCAAACGCTTAATCGCTGCACCCGATACAATTGAATAAGCACTCTCTTCTCTACGAATGGGAAGAGTCATCAAGTCCGAAACTTTCCCCTTGTCAATTTTTTTTAAAAAGGCCTCTGCATTTTCTAATACAGAGAAGCCTTCTTTCATACGTAGAGTAAAGTGCTGCTGATCCATATAAAACTGAATAGAGTCGATCCCTTTTTCATCTTTAGCCAAGGAACGAAGATAATCTTGAATATCCAAGGTCAGTGAAAACGAGGACGATAATCGGATATGTTGATATCCTCTGTGTAGCACTTTAAAAGACATATTATTCACCTGTCAGGCTATCTAATTGTTCTTCTTTCTTTTCCTGTTCGTATAAATATTTAGCGTCTTGTAAAACATCATCACCGTGTTGTTTTACAACAGAAACAGATGCATCCAGTCCATCTTTCAATTTGTAAGCTTTTAGCCAAGGCCTTAGAATAGCCTTTCTTAGCTTCTTTACTTGCTAAGACTTTCAAGCCAAGCGTCCCAAATGCTACCCCTCCTAAGAAGAGAGATGATTTTTTCGCAACTTTTGCGACGTTTAATACTTCTTTTAACATGTTTATTTCCTCCTTGTAACTATTGTAGCGAAAAATGACAGCAAAAGCAATTGCTGATATCTGATATATAGATAAAATTCTCTATACTGATATTTAATTATATTATGATGAAAACAATATACTTTATTTTTTGATACTGTAAATAATTATGTGTAAACACTTATACGGAGTGTTAATTAAATAAGCTTTCAAGTGTATCAGAACATTGACCAAACCCTTTATGGATTCGTTGACTTTGCTTGAAATTATAATCTTCAAACAACGTAACTAAAGTAACGTTCCAGAGCCTCCTCATTAGGAAAAAGAACCTTCTTTTTCGTTTGATGTTTGATTTCTTTGTTAAGAGACTCAATGAGGTTTGTCGAATAACATGCTGTGCCAAATCTGGTAGGGAAACTGATAAAAAGTTAAAAGATTATCCGTCTTCTCCAGACTTTCCATGACTTTCCTATACTTTGGTTTCCATTCGGCGAAAAGTCCTCTAAAGCTTGTCCTGCCATTTCTAAATTTTCAGCACGATAAATCATTTTAAATTGCCCCAGAATAACCGCTCTATCTGCTCGTTTCACTTTACTAGCTAGATTTCGACTAATATGAATTAAGCAACGTTGTTGTTTAGCTAATGGGTGAGCCTGACTGATAATCTGCTCAAGCCCTTAAAGCCATCTGTAACTACAAGAGAAATCTGTTGGATTCCTTGGTTTTGAAGCTTGTCATGCAACCCTAAAAGGTGGCTTGCTCGGTGCAGTTATCGGGCTTTTGGGTGGTCCTATCGGCGTCTTGTTTGGTTATGGTATTGGTAGCCTCAATGGTTTGGTTGCTGGTGCTACCGTTGATACGGCAGAAGCTGGCCTGATTGACGTTGTTTCTCAAAAATTGACTAACGGTGAAACAGCCGTTGTTGCCTTGGTGCAAGAAGACAACGAAGCAGTCATCGATGCTTACTTCACCAAGTACGACACCCAAATCGTGCGTTGGGATGTAGCAACCGTCGTAGCCGAAATCGAAGCAGCTCTGCAAGTCCAAGAAGACCTCTACAACCAGGCGCGTGCACAGATGAAGGCTGAACGTAAAGCCGAACGCAAGGCTAAGCTTGAAGAATTCAAGGCGAATGTCAAAGCAAAGTTTGACAAATTGAAAGCCTAACGTCTAAGCGTCTCATAAATTTAAATGTGACTGAGACGCCATTTAAAATTTATGTGCGTCGGATTCTCACAGTTAAATAATTGCGTTGACAAAGCCGTTACAGCCGTTCTTCCATTCTTTGAAAAGAATGTTTAATAGACAAGAAATCTGGACTAGTATTGGTCTGGATTTTTTGTGAATATAGAGGTCATAGCTTTTGACTATGCTTCGTTATAATTAGAAAAATTTTAAGTTTTATCAAGATGAAATCAGTCAGACGAAGACATCCCGAATTAGCACCAGCATCACCACACAAACTAAGACATACTGGTGCTACTCTTGCTAAACAAGCAGGTGTTTCTCTTGAAGCCTTCTCAGAAGCTCTTACTCATAGTGATAAAGAGATTACAAAACTTACGTTAATATCAAAGATAAAGTCAATCAGACTGTAGGTGATATTGCTTTTCGTAGTTTAAAAAATTGATGGGGTGAATATGGGGTGAATTTTGGGGTGAACTTTGATTTTTTGAAACAAAAAAGACATCCAAGAAATAATTCTTGAATGTCTGTAAACGTTGATATAATCGTATTGATTAACGTTTTGAGAATTGTGATGCTTTACGAGCTTTCTTAAGACCTGGTTTCTTACGTTCAACTTTACGTGAGTCACGTGTAAGAAGTCCTGCGCGTTTCAATGAATCGCGGAAGTCTGGGTCTACTTGAAGAAGGGCACGAGCGATACCGTGACGGATAGCTCCTGCTTGACCAGCGTATCCACCACCTACAACGTTAACGAAAACGTCGTATGAACCTGCAGTTGAAGTAACTGCGAATGGTTGGTTGATTACAAGACGAAGGTCAGCGTGTGGGATGTACTCTTCAACATCTTTTTTGTTAACAGTGATTTTACCAGTTCCTGGAACAAGGCGAACGCGTGCAACAGCGTTTTTACGACGTCCAGTACCTGCATATTGTGCTTGTGACATACTTTATTGTTCCTTTCCTTAGATAAGTCCTGAAATATCAAGAACTTCTGGTTGTTGTGCAGCGTGAGTGTGCTCAGCTCCAACGAATACTTTCAATTTCATACCTTGAGCGCGGCCAAGAGTATTGTGTGGAAGCATACCTTTAACTGATTTTTCGATCAAACGTACTGCATTTTTAGAACGAAGTTCACCAGCAGAGATTTGTTTCAATCCACCTGGGTGGTTTGAGTGAGTGTAGTAGATCTTATCAGTTGCTTTTTTACCAGTCAATTTAACTTTTTCAGCATTGATAACGATTACGAAGTCACCTGTATCAGTGTGTGGTGTGAATGTTGGTTTGTTTTTTCCGCGAAGTACGCTAGCAACAACTGCTGAAAGGCGTCCAAGAGGTACATCAGTTGCGTCAACAACGTACCATTTGCGTTCTACTTGGCCTGGTTTAGCCATGAATGTAGTTTTGTTCATGATTTCTCCTATATGAATATCGATTTTGTTTACTGGGCGGATGTTCCGGTCCGCGGGGTATTTGAAAGGTTCCGGGGCCTTACAAATGGGGTAAACAATACCGCCTACTATTGTATCAAAATTCTAAGATAAAAGTCAACCGATTTGGAAAATTATTTGCGATTTTCTTTTCCAATGACAAATCCGATCAAGGAATTCGGGCCGACGTGGGCTGAAATAACCGGTCCAAGAGGCATCACGAGAACTTCATCGATGCCTTCAAGCGCAAGCATTTCTTGCTTCAGTGCTTCGGCTCCTTCTAGATCGTTGGTATAAGATACCAAGGCTGTGCTTTCACCGATATCTGCTTTGATCAGCTCCAGTAATTCCCGGACAGCTTTTTTGCGTCCCCGAACCTTGCTAATTGGGACCAATTTCCCTTCCGCATCAATCCAGAGAATGGGTTTGATGCTGGCCAGGCTTCCCATGATCGCAGCACTTTTTGAGAGACGGCCTCCACGCATGAGGTGGTAGAGATCATCGACGAGGAAATAAGTCCGCAGTTTTGGCGCTAAGTCCATGATTTCTTCCTTGGCTTCTGCTAATGAACGGCCTGCATCACGCGCAGCTACTGCCCGCATGACCAGATAACCCTCTCCAATCCCAGCAGCCTTCGGATCGACAATCTCGATCACGGCTTCCGGGTAGTCTTCTAAAACCAGGTCTCGTGCCATGACTGCACTCTGATAAGTCCCAGATAAGACCGATGAAAAAGCCACATAAAGCAGGAGCTTTTCCTTCTTTGGCAAATTGTTCAAAGGTTTCCTGAAATTGGCCCACATTGACCTGACTGGTTGTCGGTTTGGCCCCATTTTCATGGCTTCTAAAAGCTCAGGGCTGGTCAATTGACCTTGGCCAACTGTCTGGTAAACCGTCCCATCTAACTCAATGGTCAACCCAAGAATGGTCACCTGGTGTTCCTTGGCCCAGTTCTGGTCTAAATCTGCGGTCGAATCGGTTAAAATAGCAAATGTCATTACTTGTCTCCCATCATTTCTTGTAATTGTCGCAATACTTCGTGATCGAGCGGTCGCATGGGTGGTTTTGATCGTTGACCACTCGCTGCGCTTGATTGAGGTTTCCTTTGACGACTGCGACCCGTTTTTCTAACTCTCTGGCAGATACCCGAAGAGCTCCTTGAGCAAAGACGGTCCATTGCTCATTTAAGTCACTAGTCGCTACTGATACTTGGTGGAGGGGCGTGTTGAGCTCTGCCGCCAAGCGCTCGATATAGTCATCTGCCGTCTCATCCTCACCGGTAAAGACCACCTGAACATTGAACTCCTCATAGGTCTGCCGCACTCCTGGCATATACTGGGCATCAAAGACACAGATGACTTCGATCCCTTCAAAGCTAGCATAGTGGCTCAGTTTTTGCAGGAGGATGTTGCGGGCTGCATCGAGCTCACTTTTTTGAAAGAGCTGGCGGGTCTCCTGCCAAAAAGGCAATCATATTATAGCCGTCAACCAATAAGATTTTTCGTTTCATATCATTGCCTTTCTAGGATTATAGTCGGTTGCGAAAGACCTCATACATAAGGATGGCTGCTGCCACACTGGCATTGAGGCTTTGCACATGACCATTCATGGGAATGGTGATCATCTCATCGACTTGTTTTTTTGATATTGGCTGAGATCCCTTTTCCTTCATTGCCAATGATCAAGGCTAACTTGCCAGCCGTATTCCACTGATGAGATGGCGTGCCGTTCATGTCGGTTCCAAAGATCCAGAAGCCCTCTTCCTTTAGCTTGTCTAAGGTTTGGCTAAGATTGGTCACACGCGCAATGGGAATGTGTTCCACTGCTCCGGTAGAAGTTTTAGAAACCACTGGGGTTACCCTGACTGCCCGGTGCTTAGGAATGATGACTCCTGAGACATTGGTCGCATCAGCTGTCCGTAGGATAGATCCAAGATTGTGCGGATCTGTTAAACCATCGAGAATCAATAAAAGCGGGTTCTCTTCTTGGGCTGTCTGTTTCAGAATCGCTGCCAAGTCTGTGTAAGCAAAGGCTGCCACACGAAGAACAAAGCCTTGGTGAACAGCTCCTTCTGTCATTTCCTGCAGGGTTTTCTTTGGCGTCCAAGAAATCGACACTTCTTTTCAGCTGCTAAGGTCTTGATCTTATCGACATTTTTTCCTCGGAGGTCTTCTTGAATATATAATTTATTGCCTGTATTGGCTTGTAAAGCCTCGGTGACTGCATGGACACCGTATACGATATCGTTATTTTCCATAGAACTAGTATACCACAAGAAAGGAGGATGAGGCCAATTCATGATATAATGAAATGAAATCTATCTCATGCGAAACCAGCAAAATAGAAAGGAAGCCATGCCTCTTTTTCAACGAACCATCAAGCTCACCTTGGCCACCTGTTTAGCAGCTGCCCTTGCTTATGCTCTGGGCTTGACCTATGCCATCTCAGCTGGCGTCATTGCCATCTTGAGTATCTCTGATACGCGTCGCAGTACGATCAAGCAGGCCTATCAGCGTTTTATGTCGACCTTTGCTGGCCCTTGTGATCGGAAGTCTCGCTTTTTCCTTTTTGGGTTCAACCTTTGGGCACTGGGAGTCTTTATCGCTCTCTATGTTCCATGCGCCTTTCTAATGGGCTGGCAGATCGGCATCACGCCTAGTACGGTCCTCGTCACCCATCTCTTAATTGAGCAGTCTACTTCCTGGGGACTCTTGCTCAATGAACTTGCTCTCTTTTTAATTGGGACCAGCTTTGCCTTGCTGGCCAATCTCTATATGCCCTCTAACCAGGCTGCGATTGATCACTACCATGATGTTGTCGAAGACCAACTGAAAAAGATCCTTGGTCGTTTTGCGGAATTACTTGGTAAAGGGGATGGTCGCAACGATGCTCGCTTGATCAAGGAATTGGACAGTATCCTAAAGGACGCTTTGAAGCTCGTTTATCTGGATCATTCCAACCACCTTTTTCATCAAACCAACTACCACATTCACTACTTCGAAATGCGCAAGCGGTCAAAACGACATCCTGCGAGATATGGCAGAAAACGTCAACCGCTGTCAGTTAGCAGCGAGTGAAAGTATGATCCTGGCTCAACTTTTTAAGAAAACGGCCCAACAGTTAAGCCAGAAAAATCCTGCCCAAGATCTTCTAGATGATATTAGTCAGTATTTGGCGATCTTTCGCGAACGCCCTCTTCCTAAGACCCGTGAAGAATTCGAAACACGCGCCACCTTGCTCCAACTCTTAAGAGACTTAGAAACTTTTATCCAGGTCAAGGTTGATTTTTACCAACAATTTCATGAGGAAACAGAATAGACAAAAAGTCCTTGCAAGATGCAAAGGCTTTTTTATTCGGGCAGTTGTTGTAAACGCTTTCCTAAAATGGTATACTAGAACTGGAAAATAACTTTTTAAGGAGGGTCTTCTATATGAAGTCTTCGTATAAGAAACATTTGTACACTACAACACTCAGCCTCTCAGCGGCTGTCTTGCTTTCCGTTATCGGTCATGGCCAAGCTTCAGCCGATAGCTTAGAAAGCGCCTCAAGCGGAGCCTAGCACGGCCCTTGAAGCGACACCTGCTACTGAGCAACCTGTGACCGCCGAGACGACCAGTCCCGCTGCATCCACAGAAGTAACTCCTGCTAGTCCTACAGAAACCGCAGCGACTTCTGATATGGCTTCTACTACAGAAGTTGCGCCAACCGCTAGTCCAAGCACTAACCGTGCTACAACGACCGCTGACCAAGCGACTCGATTGGCGGATAGCACCATTTATCTCTCTGAAAAGAGTACGATTGATGACAAAGTCCAAGAAAAAGCTCAAGCTGCTGGCAAGATCAGCTGGACCTTAGACAATAAGCCTCTCTCTGAGTGGAAAACTTGGGATATGGAGACAGGAACACTGAGCAAGGATCCATTCCTCACCATCACAGAGACCGCAAAACGGCAATGATTTAGATCTCCACATTGACGTGCAGGATCTCTTTGGTCAAGATCTCAGTCTTCGTAGCCCAAATAATATTCGCCGGACTTATCGCAACTACATCGGCTACCATGAACTAGTCGGAACCAATGCAGACGTGGGTGTGACCATCAATAAAACCCTTGTTTTTCGACCTTACCAAGACTACCATACGCATGAAGAGATGCTAGCTGCTATCGAAAAATCCAAGGAAGAAGCGAAACCTGATCGTTTAGTGCAGCGGGAAACTCTTGGAAAGAGTGCCCAAGGCCGGGATATGAAGATGGGGATCGTGAGCAAGGACCAAGCCAGCATCGATCACTACCTGTCTAGTACCAACCCTACAGCTTTGACTAAGCCAAGCGAAATGCTGGCCGCACTAAAAGACAAGACCTTGGATTACAAATTACCTGTCTTAGTCCACAACACCCACGCGGATGAACAGCCAGGCATTGATATCATCACAGGCCTCTTCAATACCTTTTGCGACCAAGGAAAAGGTGACCTTTAACACCACAGATGAAGCTGGAAATGCTAAAACAGTCACGCTAGATATTCCAACCTTGCTCAATAAATTCATTTTCTTATTTGACTTCACGGAAAACCCAGATGGGGATGCTCTCAACCTGCGGGCCCTAGCAAACGGGCTCGATCCAAACCGGGATGCCAGCTACCAAACCAACCCTGAAGTTCGCACGGTTATCCAAATGATCAACAAATGGAATCCGATCGCTCTCTACGACTTACACGGTTTTATCAAAGAATTCTTGATCGAACCTGCAACGCCACCACATGATCCGAACTTCGAATACGATCTTCTGTCAGACCTGATGCTAGAAAATGCCCATCATATGGGACGGGCAGGAGTTGCCAATTCTAAATACAATAGTTACATCATTCCAAAACTGGATTGGGGCGATGGCTGGGATGACTCCTTCTCTGGCTATACAGGGGTTTATGCTGTCTACCATGGTATCTTAGGCCATACCATCGAAATTCCGGAAGGAAATGAAGAATCCTACAAAGCAGGTCGCAATGCTGTCCTAGGCGGAATTGACTTCCTCAACCAAGATCCGGACCGTCTCCTTGAGATGCGTCTCAACTTCTACCTGCGCGGTCTCAATAAAACCGAAGATCCAAAAGCTGAAAATGAACTGGTCGGCCCAAATGGGGAAATCGTTGGACGTGTGAAAAATGGTCGTCCGAAATTCTTCCCAGACTACTACGTCATCCCAATGAGCCTCGACAAAGACAACGATGCCCAAGAAGCCTTCAATATGATCGACTACTTCAAACGCAATGGTGTCCTCGTCAAGGAACTCAAAGAAGATATTGGCAACTATAAAAAAGGGGACTTAGTCATTGACATGGCCCAAGCCAAACGTGGCTATGCCAACCACATTCTCTACAAGGGCTCCAACGAATCTGCCTGGGCTGCTATGTACGCAGAGTTGCTGGTCAACTTCCCAGATATGAGAGGGTTCAAGTCCGAACCTGTCTTTGCGGATGGTCTTTTCAACGGAAAATTAGGAGAAGTCACCACCACCCGCGCCACTCGTACCTCTGAGATCGATCCAAAAGCTCCTTACTATGTGATCGCAAATACCTCAGCCAGTGCCGTTAAAGCTGTCAACCAGGCCATTGCGCAAGGAAAATCTGTCTACCTAACAGATGATGGCTACATCGTTGACCGCGATACCTTTGCTTCGCTCCTACCAAACTATGCCATTTATGGTGATGCCCTCTACAAGGTGCCAAGCGGACCAACCTTGAAACCGATGAAGGTCTACTCTCCGAACTACCACTATAATTGGGCTGGAGTAGATGCGCCTGCTCATACTAGTCTGGTCCTTGAAAAATTAGGCTTCCAAATCGTCAATACACCAGAAGAAGCCGATGTTGTTATTTTGGAAAGCAACCGCTTCGACGCTTCCATTTTTGGTAAAAAACCAACCCTTGTCATTGGTGGGGAAGCCATGCAAAATTGGAAAAATTGGGAGTTCTTACAGGATTTGACGCTGAAAAATTAAAAGGCGGTAGTGACTACGAAGGCTTGATGAAAGCGATCATTGATGACCAGGATCCATTGACCAGCGGATACAAGAAGAATACCCTCTTCTACTCCAACTCAGGAAACTGGATTGAAAAGGTTCCAGAACATTTCAAGACCTTGATGAGCATCGCTCCGAGTGATTATTATATTGCAGGTTGGTGGCCACATAATGATGTTCTAGCTAACAAAGTCATGGCCATCTCTGGATAACTGATGGGACAACCACTCTTTGTCTATGCAGGAAATCCAACCAACCGTCAACACCCTGTCCACTTCTTCCGCTGGGTAACCAATGCGATCTTTGGCAGCAAATTGGCAAGTTTGATGGATTACGTTCCAGCTAAAGAACCAGATCAAGTGGTGGTGCCAATTCATAACCAAACAAGCAATCCACAGCCAATCTTAGCCAAGAAGGATACTCCTAAAGTGCTCCTTCCACAAAAAAGAAATGACAACTAAAAATGAAGAAAGCGTGCAAGCCTTGACTTACCAAGTAGGACAAAGCTTCCAAGAAAGTCCAGCCAAGGCACAATTGCCACAAACTGGAGAAGACACAACTGCACACTTCATTCTTTCAGGCTTCTTGTTAGCTGTAAGAGGCTTCCTCCTCTTGAAAAAAGAAAGAAGTTGAGTAAGTTCCAGGTTTAGACTTGGATGACATGAAAAGAACCTTTGCAGATGCGAAGGTTCTTTTTTGGATCTAAACTATCTTTCAAAACTTTCCTTAGGTGAGTACGGACGTTAGGTGAAATTATCCAGTGGATGATTTCAGCAATCCAGGAAGTTCCATGACTAAATCAAGATACAAAGGGCGTCTGCGGATACAGTCAAAATAGGAAGTTTGACGCAGAATCTTTTGATTCTAGGAAAACTTATCTTTTGACACAATCCGCAGCCCGTGTTCAATTTGTTTTGAACCCCTTCGCTTTTTAATTTTTTGGTTTCAGGCTAAAACAGTTCCCCAAACTGTTTTACTCTCTCCTGAGTGTTTGAAACAATAATGTTTCAAACACTTTTCTCACAGCGGAAAGTTTCAGTTTATACTTGATTGATTCTAAAGTATAGAAAACTTTTATTAATTTCTCCAGAATATTTAATGAACATACTATTCTACATTAAATCCTAATACTGATGCAAAGTTTCTCCTTATTCCACCAATTCCAACACAACAGTTTGGTAAGGGTCAATTCGAGCACTTGGTCTCCTTCTTGGAATAATCCTGCTGTATTATTTAAAACGACCGTTTTAATCGGAGCTGGCAACCCAAGGTGGCCTGGCGATTTTGGAAATTGCTGACAACCAAGAGACGTTTGTCCCCACGGCGTTCAAAGGCGATGATGTTTTCACGGTCCCGATACGCTGGGATCATATCTCCAAATCGGATGGTATTTCCATAGAGGGGATGGCGATACAAGGCCGTCAACTGGCGATAATAATTCAAGATAGAATTTGGATCCTTTTCCTGATCTTCCACATTGATGGCAACATCTGGTTTTGGGACTGATCAACCAGGCTGACCCATCGCTAAGGCCCAGACCTGGCTCTGCTGACCATTGCATGGGTGTCCGCGCATTGTCCCGGCTGTATTTGGCAATCGCAGCCAAGGCTTCTTCCTCACTCAAACCAGCTTCTTTCGCCACATGGTAGCCATTGATGGTCGCGATATCATCAAAGGCCTCAACTGATTCAAAGATTTGGTTTTCCATCCCAATTTCTTGACCTTGGTAGATAAATGGAATTCCCTTGCGCAAGATTTGAATGGTTCCCAGAGCTTTTTTACTCGTGTCGTTGGCTTGACCTTCTGCAATATAATGGGACACCCCACGAGGCTCATCGTGGTTTTCAATGATCGTCGAGAGAACCCCAATGCTATCCGCGCGCTCATGCGCTTGGAAAATACTTTCCTTGAGTTCATCTGCTGTTGGAAGACTATGGTCGAACCAGCCTTTTCCTTCCTGCCCTCAGCAGGTTTGTTTGAAGTCAAAGATGGAAGAGAAGACGCCATCTTTTCCAATGAAGAAATGCAATTCTTCGTCAGTTTCATTAAAAACTTCCCCTACTGTGAAGGCATTGTACTTGGCGAAAGTTCGCTCATTTAACTCATGCAAGAAAGGTTCAATCGGTTGGGCATTCACCAGCGATTCCGGTACTGGGACCAAGCCATTTTCACGATCAGACGGAAGCGAACGCCATTCTAAATCTTTTTTAATGTTGATGATAGCATCAATCCGGAAGCCCGCAATTCCCTTGTCCAACCACCAATTGATCATCTTGTAAATTTCTTCGCGCAAGACAGGATTTTGCCAATTGAGGTCTGGCTGATCCTTGTGGAAAGAATGGAGATAGTATTTGTTGGTGCCAGGAACTGGTTCCCAGACACTGCCTCCAAAGTAACTTTCCCAGTTGTTGGGTTCCTTGTCACTTTCGATGAAATAAAAGTAATCTGCATAAGGGCCATCTGGATCTGATAGAGCCTTTTGGAACCACTCGTGATGACTGGAGCAGTGGTTGACCACCAAGTCCATAATGATGGAAATGCCTCGCTTCTTGCCTTCAGCGATCAACTCTTCCATATCTTCCATGGTTCCAAAAATAGGATCAATGGCATAATAGTCGGAAATATCATAGCCCTGGTCAATAAACGGACTCTTGTAAATAGGGGATAACCAGAGAATATCAATCCCTAAGTTTTGAAGGTAATCGAGTTTCTCCGTGATTCCTTTCAAATCCCCAACGCCATCGCCATTGCTATCTTTAAAGCTTTTTGGGTAGATCTGATAAGCGACCTTCCCCTTCCACCAGTCTTTTTCCATGTTTTGTCTCCTTAAAATGAAAGAGACTGAGACATATCGTTTCAGTCTCTATAGTGTCAGTAGGTATTAGTATACTGTCTTTTCAGTTTCTTTGTCGAAGAAGTGAGCTTTGTTCAAGTCAAATCCAAGTTCGATGGTTGCACCTGTTTCAAGGTAGTCACGCGCATCTACTTTAGCGATGAATTCGTTGTCACCAACTTGGCAGTACAAGTGAGATTCTGAACCAAGCAATTCAGATACAGAGATGGTTGCTTTCACGACTGATTCTGGGAATGTTTCAAGGAAAGCAGCTTCTGTATTCACGTCTTCTGGACGGATACCAAAGATCAATTCTTTACCATCATAGCTTCTCTTTCAAGAAGAACTTTCAAAGCACCTTCTGGAACTTTCAAGTTCAAGCCGTTGGCAACGATGTATCCACCTTCCAATTTCACGTTAATGAAGTTCATTGCAGGGCTTCCGATGAATCCAGCTACGAATTTATTCACAGGGTTCTTATACACTTCTTGCGGAGTACCGATTTGTTCTACACGTCCGATAGTACCTGTACCAGCTGGGTTTTTAGTAGCAGACATGATAACGATACGGTCAGCAAGTGTCATTGCTTCTGTTTGGTCGTGAGTTACGTAGATTGTTGTAGCTCCGATACGACGGTGGATTTTCGCAATTTCAGCACGCATCGATACACGAAGTTTCGCATCCAAGTTTGACAAAGGTTCGTCCATCAAGAATACTTTAGCATCACGGACAATGGCACGTCCCATAGCCACACGTTGACGTTGACCACCAGAAAGGTCAGCTGGTTTACGATCCAAGAATTCTTTCAAGCCAAGGATTTCAGCTGCTTCTTGTACACGTTTGTCGATGTCATCTTTGCTGTATTTACGCAATTTCAAACCGAAAGCCATGTTATCGTATACAGTCATGTGTGGGTAAAGAGCGTAGTTTTGGAATACCATGGCAATGTCACGGTCTTTAGGTGCTACGTTGTTTACAACAGTACCATCGATCGAACATTCACCTTCTGTGATGTCTTCAAGACCAGCGATCATACGAAGAGTCGTTGATTTACCACATCCTGAAGGACCTACGAAAACGATAAATTCTTTGTCTTTGATGTCCAAGTTGAAGTCTTCAACTGAGTAATGTTCGCTATTTGGATATTTTTATAAATGTGACTAAGATTCAATTCTACCATGATGGTACTCCTTTGATTTTTATAGTTCTATTGTAAATGAAAACGTTTTACAAATCTATGGCAAGTCTCACAAAAAAGAAAAAAGTTTTGTGCAAGTTGCACAAAACTCTGGATTGATTCCGTTTAAATCACATCTTGTAAGACCAAATGATAGCACAGGGCTAGATCTGTCAGATTTTTCAACTGAAGACCCGTCAACTCCTCCCACTTGTCAATCTTGTATTGGAGCGAATTGCGATGGAGATAGAGTTGCTGAGCCGCCTTAGTCACGACTGCCCCATTTGTCCCAAAGAGCAACAATGATGTCTTGCAATTGATCTTGACTTTCAATCAACTGATGCAAGCTTGCTTTGATTGGAGTAAGATCCAGATCTGCCTGCTCGATTCCCCACAGATAGAGTTGAGAAAAGCGATAGACACCTTGATGGCCTTCTCGAATCCAAGCTCGAAAGACCGCCTGTTCTGCACGGATGACAGGAGAAACTTTCCCCGTCTTTAGACTCGGTCCATACTTGCCCGACCAGGATAGATAAACGAATATTGAAGTCATACTCCATGGCAGAGACGGTATCTTTTAAGATATCGGCCACAGGCAAAGTCTGATCTTGGTCCAGAATAAGCACATAGTCCTGCCCGCTCAGTTGCAAGGTTGCTCGGAAGTTGGGCAAAAGTGTCTGCATCATCTCTAGCCAAGAAGCCGTCCCTTCCGCTGTCGAATGCGAAATGTGGCAATAGACAAGCTGCATTTTTTTGATGACTTGAGGGGCGTCTCCCTTTCCATCGATCAGGTATTGGTACCAAGGATTGGGGCAACCTCTTCTTCACCGCCCAACCAGGAAATCAATTGTTTTTCTCGTTCGGTTAGCTCTTCTTCCTTCAGCAGCAACCATTGATGAGCCTGAAGGGGAATGGCTACATAACCAACTGGTGGATTGGCTTGATCCGTCACCTCTGCATGAGGAAACCACTCTCTGATATTTTTCACTGCTTTCTTCCTTCTTCCACTTGCTGGATGCACCAGTCAATCAGCTCTTCTAGACGAGAGAACTCCCCCGTCATATGTAGATAGCCCATGACAGCCTCAAAGCCTGTCGACATCCGATAAGTCACGACATCGGCATTTTTGGCCTTGGTATGGCTATTGGTATTGCGACCGCGCTTATAGATCTCCAACTCTTTTTCCGTCAGAATTTCTTGCTCCAGCATGCTTTCAATCAAGCTGGCCTGAGCTCTAGCAGAGACATAGCGGGTGGCAGCCTGGTGAAGCTTATTGGGCTTGGTCATCCCTTGAAAAATCAGGTGTCTGCGAATATACATGGAATAAACCGCATCCCCCTCAAAAGCTAGCGCAATCCCATTAATGAGATTGACATCAATCACGTGTCCACCTTTACACCTTCTTTTGTATCCAAGAGCTTGATTCCTTGTGCAGCCAATTCATCGCGAATGGCATCTGCTCGCGCAAAATCTTTCTTAGCACGCGCTTCCTGACGTTCAGCGATCAAGGCTTCAATATCTGCATCCAATACTTCTTCGACAAAGACCACTCCAAAGACTTCTAACATCTTGGTCAAGGCATCTTTGACGTCTTGATTGTAGTGACCTGAATTGATCCATTTAGCCAATTCAAAGACGACAGTGATGCCGTTTGCCGCATTGATATCTTCATCCATAGCCGCGATAAACTTGTCCACAAAGCCTTTGTAAGTCTGCTGGATCCACTTCTCCTGTGAACGGTTGCTCATAGGTATTTTTCAAATACTTGAGGTTGGTTTCCGCATCGCGAACCGCTTTTTCTGTGAAGTTAATGGGCTTGCGGTAGTGCTGGGTCGCAAAGAAGAAGCGAAGCACTTGGCCGTCGATAGTCTTCAATGCATCATGCACGGTGATAAAGTTGCCTAAGGACTTGGACATCTTGACATTATCAATATTGACAAAGCCATTGTGCATCCAGTAATTGGCAAAAGTTTTCCCCGTCTTAGCTTCTGACTGGGCAATTTCATTGGTATGGTGCGGAAACTCAAGGTCAGCTCCACCACCGTGGATATCTATCGTATCCCCTAAAATCCCCGTTGACATGACCGAACACTCGATGTGCCAACCCGGACGGCCAGGTCCCCAAGGACTGTCCCAAGAAATTCACCTGGTTTGGCAGCTTTCCAAAGGGCAAAATCGACTGGATTTTCCTTGCGAGCTGTTTCCTCATCTGTCCGACCTGAAGCTCCTAACTCCAAGTCTTCTAGGGTTTTATTAGCTAACTTAGCATAGTTGTGGGATTTTTCCACACGGAAATAAACATCCCCTTGACTCTCATAAGCATAGCCTTTTTCGATCAAGTCAGCGACAAAGCGAATGATATCATCCATAAACTCGACCACACGAGGGTGGCGGGTTGCAGGTTTCACGCCAAGAGCCGTTACATCCTCACGGAAGGCCGCAATGTACTTGTCAGCCACTTCCTGAGGAGTAATGCCTTCTTCTTTGGCACGGTTGATGATCTTATCGTCCACATCTGTAAAGTTGGAAATGTAGGCAACTTCGTAGCCACGATACTCAAAGTAGCGACGAATCGTGTCAAAGGACACCGTTGAACGGGCATTCCCCTACGTGGATATAGTTGTAAACCGTTGGTCCACAAACATACATGCGGACCTTTCCTTCCTCGATGGGGATAAATTCTCGCAAATCACGAGACATAGTATCATAAATTTTTAACACGCTTCATTTCCTTTCTGTTTAGATTTTAAATCTATATCCTTATTTTTCCAACTCAATTTTGGCTTCAAGTAAACCACCATGATTGTGATGATCCACATAGTCAGCCGTGTAGTGATTGGCTTGTCGATAAGGCCATGATAGCCGAAGATTCCATATTACAACTTTCGCTCCTGCTTCAAGTCTTCGTTTTACCTTAGCAGCTGTTTCACGATAGAAGGCATCTGTCGTCCAAACTTTGTCCGAATGTGCTCAATACCAGATTTGTTCAAAGCGTTCTCCATGGTTGAAGTTTCGTCATAAGAAATCTCATCACTTGCAGGAGCGTAATGGTAACTTGCACCTTCATACGTAGAGCTGAACTTGGTATAATAATTTTATCTGCTTGAATGACTGATCTAGAACTCCGCAAGAGCCCAAAACGATAAAGTTGTTAAAACCTCTCGCTTTGAGTTCTTCTAAGAAACCCACAACCATTGAGCTCCAATAGTAGCCATAGCAACTGCAAGTTTAAATCCATCTACTTCATAGATATACCATGGATTTAGGTTGGTGAGATAACCACCTTCATAGACTCCGTCTATCTGCTTTACTCGTTCAAAGATTTCTCCATTAAAAGACAGAATAATAGTATCACAGATTTCTCCACCACTAATAAGGCTTCGATCAGTTGGCTCTATCACAGCAGGTACATTTTCAAATTCTTCTAATAACATGTAATCATTCTTTCCTATCAAGATAAACCACCTGGGTTTGTTTGACAAAGCCAATCTTTTCATACAAACGTTTGGCACCTACATTGCTATCTTCCACGGCAATTTGAAAGAACTTGTCATTTTGCGCAATGAGTTGGTTGACGACTGATTTTGCTAGATAGCTTCCGTAACCTTGCCCACGATAGACCTCAGCAATCGCAAGTCCATAAAGGTAATTGCATTTTCCAGATACATCGACCGTACAAACGCCAATCACTTGACCTTCTTTGAGTAATATGTAAAGCAGACTATCAGGATCCTTCAAGGCCTCTGAAATGTATCTGTGGCTCACTTCCGGTGCTTCCACTTCATCTGAGAAGGTTTGGTGGTGGAGCTGGGCAATGACTTCAAGATAAGAAGGTTCCGCCAAGAGCACATCGACATCCGAACGGGAATCTAATGCATAAGGGTTCGATCACGTCCTAACCAGGTTTCTGTTTCGTCATCCTCAACCAGTCCCCAATTGCTGGCAAAATCAGGATGATTCTCTAGAAAAACACGCTCTGTCTGAAAAGTCACAGACTCAATTGGATAAGATGCCGTTCCTTTCTCAAAACTTCTATACAAAGCACGCGCAATTCCCTGACGACGATGATTAGGGTGGACCAGGATCGCCACATCCACATCTGGGTCATCCGCATAGACGGTTAATAGGCCAACAAGTTCATCTTTTTCATAATAAAGGAAAAAGGCGGGCATATCGGGGTCAAAATTGAGCATATTGAGAGATAAGGATCCCGAAACGTTCCGTCATAGTTCTGACAGATGGCAATAAGGGCCTTTGCTTCCAGTAGTTGGTGGTCATTCAATGTATTGGTTGATTGAATCACGTAGCGATCTCCTTACAAACTCGAAGACCGATGGCTGGCTTCCTTAGCATGCTCCAGCTTGTTCATGTAGTATTCCCGTTTTTCTTCTTCTTGATGAATGACTGGTTCGTCTTTTCGACCGTGCACCCGCACAATCTTGGCTGGAACACCGACAACGGTCACATCACTTGGTACATCTGAGACGACGACAGCTCCCGCTCCGACTTTGGCCTTGGCTCCGATTTCCACTGGGCCGATGACTTGAGCATGAGCGGAAACCAAGGCTCCCTCACGTACCGTTGGATGGCGTTTGCCGACATCCTTTCCTGTTCCCCCAAGGGTCACCCCATGGTAGAGCATAACGCCTTTTTCAACAATAGCTGTTTCCCCGATAACGAGACCCGCTCCATGGTCGATAAAGACACCAGAAGCAATGGTCGCACCTGGATGGATCTCAATCTGGGTCCAAAAACGCCAGAATTGGCTGTGCATCCGCGCCAAGAGCTTAAAACCATGGTTCCACAAAAAGTGGGAAACACGGTGAGCTGCCAGTGCTTTGACGCCCGGATAGGTCAAAAGGACCTCCAGCGAGGTACGCGCTGCTGGGTCATTTTCTTTTTACAATATTGATGGTTTCACGCCACCATCCCATACCGTGCTCCTCCTTTTCTAATGATTATTCTGAATCTTTTGTGTAATGGTAAAGTCTTTTTTAGGTTTGTGGTCTTTGTTGTGGTGACGAGGACGATCGCCATGACGAGGAGTTTTTTCACCTTTTTCTTCGCTGAATGTTCAGGTTTTGGCGGACGAGGCAATAGTGCCTTCATAGAAGCATCGACACGACCTTTTCGTCAATCTTGATAATCTTGACATCGACTTCATCACCGATGGCTACCAAGTCTTCGACACGGTTGGTGCGCGTCCAAGCCATTTCAGAGATATGAACGAGGGCATCTGTCTTATCAAAGAGGTTGACAAAGGCACCGAATTTCTCGATCCGAACCACTTTAGCATGGTAGACTTCGTCCACTTTCGCTTCACGAACCAAGCCTGCAATGATTTCTTTGGTGCGGTTAATAGCGGCTTGGTCACTAGAGTAGATAGAAACATTTCTTTCTTCGTCGATATCAATTTTAACGCCTGTTTCAGCGATGATCTTATTGATGGTTTCTCCACCCTTACCGATGACAATCTTAATCTTGTCCACATCAATCTTAATAGTATCAATTTTTGGTGCAGTTGGAGCCAATTCTGGACGAACTTCTGGAATCGTTGCTTCGATCATCAAGGATTTCAAAACGGGCTTTCTTAGCTTGAGCAAGAGCCTCCGTCAAGATTTCGGCAGTGATCCCTTGGATCTTAATATCCATCTGAAGAGCTGTAATTCCTTGGCGTGTACCTGCCACCTTGAAGTCCATATCGCCAAAATGATCTTCCAAACCTTGAATATCTGTCAATACGGTATAGTTGTTTCCATCTGAGATGAGCCCCATAGCAATCCCTGCTACTGGGGCCTTGATTGGCACACCACCCGCCATAAGGGCAAGCGTTCCCGCACAGATAGATGCTTGAGATGAAGAACCGTTTGATTCCAAAACTTCTGCTACCAAACGAATCGCGTATGGGAATTCTTCCAACTTGGGACAAGACTTGAGCAAGCGCACGCTCACCCAAGAGCACCGTGACCAATTTCACGACGACCAGGCGCACCGTAACGACCTGTTTCACCCCTGAGTATTGTGGGAAGTTGTAGTGGTGCATAAAGCGTTTCTTATACTCAGGATCCAAACCATCGATGATTTGCGTTTCACCCATTGGTGCCAAAGTCAAAACAGAAAGGGCTTGCGTTTGTCCACGCGTAAAGAGACCTGAACCGTGCACACGAGGAAGATAGTCAACTTGAGCATCCAAAGGACGGATTTCATCGACCTTACGACCATCCGGACGAACCTTGTCTTCTGTGATCAAACGGCGCACTTCTGCGTGTTCCATTTGTTCCAAGATTTCAGCCACGTCCCGCATGATGCGATCAAACTCTTCGTGGTCTGCATATTTTTCTTCGTAAACTGCTGTGACTTGGTCTTTGACTGCTTGAGTCGCAGCTTCACGAGCCAATTTTTCTTCAACTTGAACTGCTTTTTGAAGGTCGCTGTTGTAGGCTGCGATGATTTCAGCCTGCAAGTCAGCATCTACATGAAGCAATTCCACTTCTGCTTTTTTTTCTTTACCTACTGCCGCAACGATTTCTTCTTGGAAGGCAATCAATTCTTTAACTGCTTCGTGCCCTTTGAGAAGAGCTTCCAACATGATTTCTTCTGACAATTCTTTGGCACCAGACTCTACCATGTTGATAGCGTGTTTGGTACCAGCTACTGTCAATTCAAGAAGAGAGCGCTCTGCTTGTTCTTGCGTTGGGTTGATGATGATTTCCCCGTCCACATAGCCTACTTGTACCCCAGCGATTGGTCCGTCAAACGGAATATCTGAGATAGAAAGAGCTAATGATGAACCAAACATGGCTGCCATTGGGGCAGAGGCATTTTCATCGTAAGAAAGGACTGTGTTGATGACTTGCACTTCATTACGGAAACCTTCCGCAAACATAGGACGGATTGGACGGTCAATCAAACGCGCTGTCAAGGTCGCATCTGTAGAAGGACGACCTTCCCGTTTCATAAAGCCACCAGGAAATTTCCCAGCCGCATACATTTTTTCTTCGTAGTTGACTTGAAGTGGGAAGAAATCCCCAGTTGCCATTTTCTTAGACATGACAGCTGCCGTCAAGACAGTTGACTCACCGTAACGGACGACAACAGCGCCATTTGCTTGCTTAGCAACCTGACCAGTCTCTACGATCAACTCACGACCCGCAAAAAGTCGTTTGAAACACTTGTTTTGTCATTGTAATCCCCTTTGGATTGATAAAATTATACGACTTGCCTACAAAAATCAGGATACCAAGGGCGTGAAGAATCCTCAAATGAAAATAGGAGATTGAACGCAGTGTGCCACGCACACCAGGAAATCTATCTTTTTCACAGGGTTTAGGCGTGTTCAACTATCAAGATACTAAGGATCAAAAAGCAAAGTAAAAATAGGAAACTGGCGAAGTCTTCGATGAAGACAAGAAGTTTATCTTTTTTTACACAGCTTTTCGGCCGGGTTCAACTATCAAGATATTTTGGACGGCCGTTTTGCCGAACATTTAAAAGAAAAATAGGAGGTCGAACGACGGAGCGAACGAGTGCTAGGAAGATTTATCTTTTTCCTAAGAAATGAGGCCAAAATTCAATTACTCAAGGGTTCAATTACGCATGATAGCATTCGATTGACGCAGCCCATCTATATGTTATATCCTCATCTTTGTATCCAAGCACGTATACCTTTTATTTTAACATATTCAAGCCCAAAAGAAAAAAGGCTTTGAGGGCCTTTTTTCTGTGAATCTTCCAGCAAGTTCTATATAAAAATTTTAGAGCTAGGTATAGCCTTCATTTATTTTTAAGATTTTGCGAACTCAGTGCTGTCGACATAAAAGCGTGTTTTGTGGCTTCCACCCTTGTAGTTCTTATTGTTGCGTTTCAAGACAAAACGTCTGTAAGGATCAGAAGTTCCTTGGATAGTCGTTGTCACTTCAACCGAATCTTCATTGACCACCCATTCATCCGGTGAAGGAATCTCCATCGGTGGCATCGCTCCGCCACGACCACCAGCTACAATTTCGTAGAAGGCCTTGTCTTTTGTCGAATAGATCCAGCCGTCCTTCTTTTCATTTGTTAGTTGGATCAGCTTGTCTTGTGACAGACTGCGGATAGAGTCCGATGTCTCTTCTGCATTCAATTTATCAATGATATCTTGTAAATTATAGGTTTCTGGCGTGTAGGTATTGTAGTAATCAATGAACATGTCTTGCGGGTAACCATCAACTGCACCGTGATCATTGTTCAACTCCAGCAAACGAGTCGGTTGCACCTGAAGTGAATAGGTCAAAGACGCACTGTTTTCAATAATCGAATAGATGTCCGCTTGGTCTGCTTTTTGATAAGGTCCCAATGGCTTCTTTATCCTTTTCATCTGACTTAGCTTCTTCTGTTTGCTCTTTTTCTTTGGCCTTGTCAGATGAT